>JAEEGL010832389.1_pt1 | contig 31470 bp, 18 predicted proteins | sample 9134231 | NCBI WGS metagenome assembly JAEEGL01 (sample SAMN16246548, study PRJNA631951) | gut metagenome | biome: gut microbiome; feature: rumen; material: fiber-attached | host: Bos | place: Iran: Karaj | collected 2018-10 | reverse complement strand
TCAATTTAAAAAGACTCTTGAATTAGCAGCTCAAAAAAAAGGAATGACACAAGAAGCATTAGAACAACAAATAATTAATCATGGTGGTGCAACATATAAAGGAACTAAAGCTGATTATGTTAAATTCCATGATGATAAAAGCACTTATACTGGAGTCTATGCTAGAGGTGGTCCTACAACTGTAGATGCTGGAAAAGGAGGTATGATCTCTGATATTTCCCAAACTTGTGATAGAAGTGCTGCTGATGTTAGAGGTGTTAAAAAATAAATTTTTTTTTAAGTTTTTATTTAGTTTATTAAAAATTTTTTTAGTTGAAGAATTGTTATTTATTATTTTTTAATATTTTTTTTTTTTTCATCTTTTTTAAATGGATTTTTTTCAAGTTTTGTTAACTTTTTGTTTAATTTTCTTGGTTCATGCGTTTTTTTGAATTTTTGACATTTATTATTATTGTAAATTTATTATATAATTATTATTATTATTATTATTTTTTTTGATTATATCATAATTTTTTATTTCAATTAATATAAAAAATATTAAAAAAAATATGAGTGAGGAGGAAATTGAACAAAAACAAAATTATTTAAGAACAAATATATTAGGTAGAGGTTATGATGCAAATGAATTTGTTAATTTTTTAATTGGAAAAAAAGGACAAGAAGGCGCTGATATAAGTCAATGGACTTTTGAAGATTTAGAAATTGTAAATAAATTAATTTTTTTACTTTTTATATTTAGTGTGTAAATGAATTTATTAGTTCTCATAATATCCCAAATATTGAAATTAATCAATCTGAAAATTATGAACAAGAACAAATTAATAATTATCAAGAAAAAGAAACAACAATTCCAATAGAAGAAAAGAAACCAATAATTGAAGAAAAAAAACCTAAAATAGGTATGTTTGATAATATTGCACCATCAACTCAAACTAAAAGTTCAATGGCAGATTTCCTGAAAAAAAATTCAAATCTTTCTCCATCAAAAAAAATAAACAATGATAATCCAAATGAAAAAAATAATATTAATAACACAAATAATAATTCAAACAATATTAAATTAATTCAAAATCAAAATAATAATGTTAATAATAATAATTTAAGAAGTTCTGCAAAAATAAGTATGAATGCTTTTTTATCTCAAAATTCAAATAAGGAAGAACCTAAAAAAATAGAATCTCCAAAAAAAGAAAAAAAAATAGAAAGTCAAAATATTCAATCAAATGAAATAATAGAAAATTCTAAAAATCAATATGAAGAAATATTACAATGTAAAAAGCTCCCTTTAACAGATTTAGGAAGAAATGATAATATTAAAATAGAAATAAGTTCTCCAAAAAAAATTGAAGGAGGTATATTTTCAAAAGCATATATAACATATTTAATAACTACAAATCCTTTAAAATTATCTTCAAGAAGAAGATATTCTGATTTTGAATGGTTAAGATCACTTTTAATAAATTTATATCCAACATCAATTATTCCTATTTTACCAAGAAAAAGTTCTTATTCAGATAGATTTAATGAAGTTTTTCTTAATAAAAGAATAAGGGCTTTAGAAAAATTTATGTTTTTTTTAATTACTGATCCTTTGATTAGAAATAGTAAATTATTATATGAATTTTTAAAAGTTGAAAAAGATGATGAATTTACTACTAAAAAAAATAATTACAGTAAATTAAAACCTTTTACTAATTTAAATGATATTCCTACTTTAAGTGGAACTTTAAATTTAAAGTTTTCTAAAAAAAATGATAATTATATTAATAGAATTAAAGATAATGCCAATTTACATGAAAATTTAATTAAAAAAATTAAAATTAGTATGAATTCTTTAAATGAAGAAATTTATAATGTTTGTAATAGATTTGATGAAATTTCTAATTATTTTACTTTATTAAATCAAAGTAGTTGTAAATATAGTGAAAATAATTTATTAACTGTTACTTATGAATTATTAAGTAAATATATGAAAGATTTAGGAACATCTTTAAGAAAGCATAATGATTATATTAATATTGATTTAAAGGAATATTTTAAATTTATTAGAAAAGAATTTATACAATTTAAAAATTTAGAAAATCAATTTGAAAGTCAAAGAAATTCATTTTTAAAAAATGATGAAAAATTAAAATATAGAAAAGAAGAATTATTTAAAAAAGGAGATACATCAAAATGGGAATTAAATCCAAAAGAAAATATAGACAAAGACAAATTATTAAATGATAAAAATTATGCTTTTGAAAAGATGTTAGATAAAGATACAAAACAAAATATAATATTAAAAAGAAATTATGGTTATTATTCAGTTAGATTAATAGAAGAATATGAAAGATTAATGAAAATTATGGGTGAAGTAATGAAAGAAAATATATTATCCTATTGTAAGAAAGAAACCGCTTGTATTACTGATTTACAAGCTGGAGTTGGTGATATTATTATGACTTTCCAAATAATTGACAAAAAGTAAATTTACATTTTTTTAAGTTTTCAAATTATAATTTGTTTTTTAAAAAACAATTTTATTTACTAAATTTTGATTTATATTAAATAAATATTATTTTAAAAAAAAATAATTATTATATATCTGTGTTATTTTGCTTATATAGTGAGTTTATTTTGGGAATTTTCGATGAATTTTTATTTGAATTTTGTTCGTTTTTTATATATTTATTTGTAAAAGCATATTTGGAATAATCATAATTTAAATTTGGGTTTCTTCCATTAAAATTTGTAGGATTGTTTATTCTTAAGGACAAATTATTTTTTCTTTCTGAAAATTTTGATGATAAAGTATCTGAATTTAAATTATAATATTTATTATTATTTCTTCTAAATGAATTTAATGTTAATTGATTTGTATTTTCTCTTTTTGCAGGAATATTTGTTTGGATTTTATTGTAATTATATTTTAAATCAAAACCACTTATATTATTTATTGTATCATCACTTAACTCACTTTCATTTTCATTTTTATTTTTTTCTTCTTTGTTTTTTTCTTTTTTTATATATTCATTAATTTCATAATTTTCTTTATTATCATAGTCGAAATTTAATTTTTCCTCTTTTTCTTTTTTTAAATTGTCTTTTAAATCTTTTTTACTTTCATTATTATTATTTTCTAATTCTTTAATTAAATTGTCAAAATCTTTTACAGTAAATAAATCTTTTTTTAAATTATTTTTACTATATAGTAATCCAATATTTAATATCTTAACAACAATATTATTCCAATCTTTTTTATTATATTTTTTCAAAAATTCATTAATAAATTGATTTTTTAATACTTCTTCTTCCATAAAAATCCTTAAATTCACAATTTAAAAAAAATAAAAATAATAAAAATTTATTATTAACCGAAAAAAAAATGAAAGGAAAAGTAATAACAATAGAAGAAACAAAAGCAAATAAAATGGATATGAAAAAGTGTTATATGAGAAGTATATTTAATTTTTGTTTCCTAGAAACAAATAATGTAGGAGATGTATATTTTTCAACAACAGAACAAAATAAATGGGAATTTAAAAAAACTGATATTCCAGGAGCATACACTATAAAGCATATAAATACAAATTTATTTTTAACTTCTAATGAAAAAGGAGATATATTTTCTACTGTTGATTTAAATTCTTCTTTTCAAAAATGGTTCGTTTTTAATAGTTCAGAAGCTGAAACTTATGCTTATCAAAATGTTTCTAATGGCTTATATTTTAATGTTTCTTTAAGAGATGAAATTTATTTAGATCAAATTAATACTAATACAAAAAGAAGTCTTATTAACACATTTCAATTTTTCCCTAAAAAATAGATATTACTATTTTTATATATTATATTATAATATATTCATTTTTTTTGTAATTTAATGTAAAAATATTTAAGTAAAATAATTCTTTTTTATTTAAGATTTTATTATAAAAATGCTTATTTACTTTGATAAATCAATAATAAGTTTAAATGAACAAATTAATCAAAGCGATGTTTTAAATAAATTATCACCTGAATATACTTTAAATTTATTAATTTCTACAGTTCCAAATTTAAATGAAAAATATAAAAAACGTCCTTCAATAAAATCAAATTCAATAAATGAATGTGATTTAAGTATTCAAAAAGAATTAATCACTTTATTAGAAGGAAAAGATAGCAATAATAGTTCTATTTTTCTATCAAGAGAAGGAAGTGTTGAAAGAAGAGATTCTAGTTCCAATTTAAATTATTCCATGAATTCTTTAAATATTAGTAATGGTAATATTAAATTAGTGTATAAAGGTAATAATTCAAATAATCAAAATAATATTGTTAGTAATAAATCTCTTTTTCAAAAACAACATTCAATTAATGAAAAAGACTTTTTATTTAATTCAGATCATAAAAATATTAATTTAGAAAATGACATTCTTTTAAATGATTTAAATGATTCAAATATTATAAATTTTAAAGAAGATGAAGATAATCTTTCAAATAATAATAATATAGAAAATTCAAATAATATTATTCAAAATATTATTCCACAAAATAATATTAATTCCAATGAAAACTCTGAAATGGTAGTTTCAAAAAATAAATATGATAATATGTCAATAAGTGAAATAACGAATCAATTATTTTTAATTGCAAAAAAACAAACTGGATGTAGATATTTACAAAAATTAATATCATTAAATGAAAATGATGATTTAGTAAATAAATATTTTTATCCAAAATTATATCCTGCAAAATTAATAGAATTATGTAATGATTTATTTGGAAATTACTTAGTTCAAAAAATGATAGCATATTTAAATAAAGATAACTTATATTCATTTACTTCATTAATAATAAAACATTTATTAAAATTATGTTTAAATCCTCATGGAACAAGAGTAGTTCAAGTTTATTTAGAACAAATAAAATTAGATAATCAATTATTAACTTTATTTACTAATAGTTTAATACCTATTATGCCAAGATTAATTAATGATTTAAATGGAAGTTTTGTTTTAATGCATTACGCTACTGTTGTTCCTTATCCTAATAATGATATTATATTTGATTTTTTAAATAAAAATATTGTTGAAATTAGTGTTCAACCTTATTCTTGTTCTGCTTTACAAAAATGTATTGATATTGGTAATGAAATACAAAGTCAAAAATTACTTGAAAATATTAGTGAACATTCTATGTTTTTAATTTTAAATCAATTTGGTAATTATGTTATTCAATTTGTTATTTCAAAAAATATAACTGATATTAATGACAAAATATTAGAAGGGTTTATAGATAATATAATAATTTTAGCTAAGCAAAAATATTCTTCTAATGTAATTGAAAAATGCTTTGATTATTGTTCTAATAAAATGAAAGAAAGAATTATTAATCAATTATCTGGAGAAACAATTATTAGAGATTTATTAAAGGATATGTATGGTAATTATGTTTTACAAAAAACTTTGTCTATGATTCAAGATCCTAAAAAAAAACAATTTTTCTTACAAATTGTAGGAAGTGAATTAGGAAATTTACAATTCCTTCCTTTTGGTCCGAAATTAATTAAAAAATTAGTATTATCTTTCCCCGAATTAAAAAAATATGCAAATCAAATAAATATTTCTAATAATAATTATAATAATATGTTAAATCCTGGAAATTATTATATGAATATGAATCAATTAAATAAACAAATGATAAACTTAAATATAAATAATATTTCAAATAATATAAGTAATGTAAATAACTATTATGGTATGATGGGTATGAATAATAATATGTTAGGAACCAATAATAATCATATGATTAATCAATTACAAAATAATAATCTTCAAATTCAAAATCAATTTAATATGATGAATAATTATAATATGATTAATAATAGGGAACAAATGCTCCCAAAACCAAATTTTAATAATTTTATGAGTAACAATATGTTTTATAATTAATGTATTTATTTTATTTTATTAATGTAATTGTTAGAAAGTAAAAAATAAAAATTTAAACTTATTTCAATAATTATCTTTGTAAGTATTTTAAGTTAATGTATTTTTTTAGTAATTTCGAATTAAATAAAAATATTATTAATATTAAATATTATAAAAATGTTAATTATTTTTTTTAAGTTTTAAAATTATATTCAAAACAATGAATTAAATATACAATTTTTGGAAACTCAAAAAATATAAAAAGAATTTTTAAAAAATTTATAATATTTATAAATTAATAATGGGAATAAAATGTTCATCAACAAATGAAAAAAATTCTTTAGAGCCGGAAAATATATCAAATATAAATGACACAATAAAATATAATCAACAAGAATCAAATGAAATTCATAAGAATGATTCTTTCAATCAAATATTGAATAATATAAACAATGAATATGGTTCATTAAATTTAAATAAAATAGAAAATAATATTAACGAAGATTACCAATCATTTAGTTCTAATAAAATAGGAAATAACAATTCAAATATAAATTCAGAAGAAAGTGCATATAATCAAATAGTAAAAAATGATATCGAAAATTCATATAACATTGCAGATGAAATAAGATCAGATTATACTTCAAATACTTTAATGGAACATGGAGCTGTTTTAAACGATAATAATAGTTTTTTTAATAATGAAGATATTATTTATGCTACTGATAAATTAATTGAAATTAATGAAGAATTTCAAAGAGATAAACAAGTTGCTGATTTTAAATCAAAAATGGAAAATTTAAGATTAAAAGAAAAAAAAAAATCTACTAAAGTTTTAATTAGTAAAGATGATAATGATTTTCTTCAAATGAAAAAAATGAGTTTAATTGGTGATAATGATAATATTTTTGAATTAAATAAATCTAAAGATAAAAACAATACTATTTTAGATAAAAATTTTAATATATTTGATCTTAGAAGTAATATTAGTAATAATTATAATGCAAAAAAAGATTCTAAAAGAAATTCCACTATGGATATGAATACTTTTAGAAATATATTTAAAGAAAATTCTTCTTCTAAAAATGTAAATGCTAAAAAAGGAAGAAAAAATAATAAAATGAAGGAAGAAAATAAACCAAATAATTTATTTCTTAATAAAAAACCTTTGAATGAAAATAATAATAATGATAAAGATAAAGAAATTGAAGTTAAAAAAGATAAATTAGATAAGAATATTAAAGATGATAATTTAAATAATGAAAATAATAAAGGTAAAAAATTAGATGTTATTGATGATAAAGGAAATAATAATAATTCTAAAAATATTATTAAAGATGATAAAAATCAAGAAGATATTAAAATAATTGAAAAAAAAGATGAAGTTAAAGCAAATAAAATTAAATTAATAGAAAATTTTAATCCTAAAAAAGATGAAAAAAAAGGAAACGAAATTAAAGCAATGGAAAATATTAATCCTAAAAAAAATGAAATTAAATTAATAGAAAATATAAATAATAAAAAAGATGAAAAAAAAGGAGAAATTCAATTAAATGAAAACACAAATGATAAAAAAGATGAAAAGAAAATAAATGAAAATAATTTAATTGGAAGTTTAAATCCAAAATTAAATGAAAAGAAAAAATTTGAAATAAAAGTAATTGATAATAAAAAAGATGAAAAAAAAGGAAATGAAAATAAATTAATTGAAAATCCAAATTTAAAAAAAGAAAAAAATGAAAATAAAATAAAATTAATAGAAAATATAAATAAAAAAAAAGAAGAAAAAAATGAAGATGAAATAAAAATAAAAGAAAATATAAATCAAAACATTGAAAAGAAAAAAATAAACAAAAAAAAACAAAAAGAAAAAAAAAATACAATAAAATTAAATCAAAATGAAGAAGACATTAAAATAAAAGAAAAAGAAAATTTAGAAAATTCAAAAGAAAAAGAAAAAGAAATATTAGAAAATGATTCCCAAAATAAAAATAATAATAACATTTCTTCTTATTCAATAAGTAAATCAGTATCAAAAGAAAAAATTAAAAATAATTCAGATCATTCTTCTTCTTCATCTTATTTTAATGAAAGTATAGAAAATGAAGAACATAATATTAACAATAAGGATTTAAATATTAATAATTTATATGAAAACAATGATAATAAAGGTTTAAAAAAAAAGTTATCTGTTATTGAAGAAGAAAAAAAAGAAGATTTATTTCAAAATTCTTTAAGAAAAATAACAGAAATTTCTTCTTTAAGTGAAAGTAAAAAAGAAGATACTTCAATGAAAATTATAAATGAAAAAAATGAAAAAATAAATTTAAATTTATCAATTGATAAAAATGAAAATAATGAAAATGAAGAAAATCAAAAAATAAATGATTTATCAGATAATAATATAGAATTTAATTTAATTGAAGATAAAAATGATAAAAAAAAAGAAGAAGAATTTATTGCAAGTATTCCTTTACAAATAAAAGAAATTCCAAAAAAAAAAGATTTATTTACTGAAAATAGAGATAGTTTAACTGATTTATTAAAAGCTATTAAAGAAAAAGAAAAAGATAAAAATAAAAATAAAATTAGTATTCAAAATTTTAAAAGATATAAAAGTGAAAAAATAGTTTCTAATTATTTATTGAATGATGATAATTATAAATCAGAACAATTCAATGAAAAAAATGATGATAAAATGTTAAAAAATAATGATATTAAATTAATTGAAATTAAAGAAAATCCAGAAGAAATTAATCATGATATTTTAGAAAAAGAAAATCAAAAAGAAAAAAATGAAAATTCAAAAATAAATGTAATAAAAGAAGAAAACAAATTAAATAATAAAGAAAATGAATTAATTAAAATTCCTAATTATAAAATTGAAATTAATAAAGTTGAAGATAATAATGAATATGATCAATTAAAAACAAATAATGGAAAAATAAATGAAAATGATAACAAAAATTATAAAGAAAGAAAATATTCTAGTGAAAGTTATAAAAAAATTAAAGAACCTCCTTTTGATTCTACTATTAAATTAACTCAAGACATTATTAATAGTGCTATTAAAGAATTATCTCATGAAGATAATAGTACTATTAAAGAAAAATCTGAAAGAAGTAAAGAAATTGAATTTATAAAAGATCAAAATGATGTTGAAAAAGATTTAAATGAAAATAATAAATTAAAAATTGATGATAATTACAGAATAGATTTATCTCAAAGAATTATTGAACATGATAAATCAAATGTAGATGATAATAATAATATTAAAAAAGATTTATCTCAAAGATATGAAGATAATAATAATATAAATATTGTCGATAATTATAATCTGAATAAAGATTTATTTCAAAAAATAAAAATTGATAATAATAAATTAAAAATGATAGATAATAATATTAAAAAAGATTCACCAAAAAATAATCTAAATAATAATAAAATAAAAATAATAGATAAGAATAAATTAAATGTAGAAGATAATAATAATATAAAGAAAAATTTATCTCAAAGATATGAAGATAATAATTTACAAATAGAAGAAAATGATATTAAGAAAAATTTATCTCAAAGATATGAAGATATTAATTTACAAATAGAAGAAAATGATATTAAGAAAAATTTATCTCAAAGATATGAAGATAATATTAAAATAGAAGAGAAGAATAATTTAAAAAAAGATTTATCTAAAAAGAAAGAAGATAATAAATTAAAAATAGAAGATGACAATAATGCTAAAAAAAATCGTTCTCAAAGAATAGATAATAATAAATTAAAGTTAGAAATAAATAATAATAAGAAAAAAGAAATATCTCAAAAAAATATTAATCAAATTGCATTATCTCCTATAAATAGAGAAATGAAAAATAATTTATCTCAAAATATAAATGTGAATGCAGATTTAATATCTCCTAAAAATCCTAAAGAACATTTTGATTTTTCAGGAAATAGTAATTTAAAAAATTATAAAAAAAACTTAAGTATTAATAATCTTAATTTTAAAGAAACTTTAAATAATCAAATAAATAATGAAAAAATTAAAAGAAATTATACAACAGGATATAAAATAACATTAAATGAAGAAAATATTAATAATAACAATGTTCCAAAATTACAAAATTTTATTAATAATACGAAAATTAATTCGGTTGAAGATTCATCAAATAGATTAGAAGATAAAGATGCAACTATAAAAAAGCAATTTAATAGTGGAATTATGAATATGAAAATTAATTATAATGAAAATAGTGAATTTAAAGAAGAAAAAAATAATAATTTAGAAAATATTGAAATATCAAATTTTAATAAAATAAAAATTCAAAAAGAAGATTCTAATATTATTCCAAGTATTCATAAATTATATTCTAATGATATTAATGATTCTGAACAAATTAAAGATGATTATAATGATATAAAATATAATTCTAACATTCCAAAAACAAAAAAACAATTAAATGACAAAAAGAAAAAAGATATTTTTAAAGAAAAACATGAAATTGAATTAGATTATGAAGATACACCAAAAAAAAAAAAATTTTATAATTTAGTAGAATCAAATGTTTATTTTACAAATATAAAAAAAAATATTAATCAAAATAATTATAGTAATAATTTAAAAACAGAAAGTTCAAATTTATATATAGAAACTCAAACTTATCATCCGAATTATACTATTAATAAAAATACTGAATTTACTTTTATAAACTCCACAAAAAAAAATAATGAAAATTCTTTTTCTCCTCATGAAAGTAATAATGATAATTATTCTGTTAATCAAATACTTCCTTCTTTTCATAATAATAAATTTTATCAAAATTTAAATGAAAAAATTTCTCTTAATAGTGAAAGAAAAATTATTTTTAATCAAACAATTACAAATTTTGAAAGAAATCAAGAATTTACTATTATAAATTCCCCTGTAAAAAAAAGAAGTGTTAACCATATTAAATTTAATTTTTATGATTGGGAAAAAAATAAAATGAAAAATAGATATAATAGTGTTTCACATAATTATCTTCAAATTCAAAAAGAAAAAGAAGAAAAAAATAAAAGAAAATTTTTTGATGGATTAATATTATATTCAAATTTAAAAAAAGTAATTGATATAACTGATAAAATAATATATAGCGAAAAATTTTGTACTTTAACAGAAAATGAATTTAATGTTTATAAAAATATAGGAGAATTTATTACTCTTCAAAAACCTTATATAAGTATATTAAAAATAAATATAAAAAATGTTAATAGAATTAGTATTTCTAATAAAAATGAAATTAAAGGAGAACATTTAATTTATTTTGGAATAAAATATGAAAATTTAATAAATGAAAAAACAGAAGTTATATTTTTTGCCTCAAATAATGAGAAATTAATATCAAAATGGATAAACATTTTAAATAGAGAATAAAAAAATTATTATAATAATGTAAATACCGTCATATATAAATAAATTTTTTCATAATTTTTTAAAAAATACTATTAAAATATTCCAAACTTTAACTTAAAGTTTTTTTGATTATAATCTTTATTTTTATTTTTAACTTATTTTCTATATAGAATTTTTATTAAATTTATTCTTCATAATTATTAATATATGTATATATCTTAATAATTTATTTAAATAAATTATATTAAATCATTAAACTTACTTAATTTCATATTCTAAAGTCATAAATTAATCCAATTTTTAAATGGCTTTATTAGTAAAATTCAATAATTTTATTTCAGGAATTTTCCATTAAAATAAGAGAAAAATTTTTTATAATTTTTATTATGATTATATAATTCAACTTTGGTTTTTACTTCTTCACTCAAGATATATAAATTAATTTTGAATTATATTCCTATTTATTAAAAAATATTATATTGTTCTTTTTATTATTGAAGAATAAATTTTTAGTTATTTATTTATTTAAATTTTTTTATAATATTATTAATAGGTCTATTTCATTTTTTTGAAAATGGAAAGTTTTTATCCTATTTTTTTTGAAGTAATGAAAATTTGTGGAGTTAAAAATCCTACTGAAGGTAATTTTAATTATATTATATTTTATAGATTTATTTAATCCCTTTGTAATTTTTATTGGTTTTGGATTTTTTTTAGGAGCATTATCTTCATATCTTCTTATGAAAATTTCATATTTAGAAAAAGAAAATGAAAAATTAATAAGTAAAATAAGTGAAGAAAATAAAAAACCAATAGTTGAAAAATTAAAAAAAAATGATTTTCTTCAAGATAAAAAAGAAGAAAACAAAGAAAAAAAAGAAGAAATTAAAGAAGAAAAAATTGAAGAAAATAAAGAAGAAATAAACGAAGAAATTAAAGAAGAAAAAATTGAAGAAAAAAAAGATGAGAATAATATTCTAAAAAACTCTAATTTTAAAAGACCAGAAATTAAACAAAAAAATTATGAAGAAGAAGGGGAATGGAAAGTAGTAAGAAAAGGTCAAAAAAGGAAAAAACCATAAAAAAAATGAAAACATTAATATTTATAATATGAATATTTTTAATATATTTTAAATTCAAAAAATAATTAAATATTATTTAATGCATTCATTAATAATAAAATCTCGAAATTCAAATTCTAATGAAAATAAAAAAGAAAAAAAAAGAAGTTTAAGTGAAAAAATAATAGAATCAAAAATTTCAAAACAAACAAAAAATGAAATAAATAAAAGTATGATTAGGAAACAAAATATAAATTTAAAAGAATATAAAATAATCAAATATATAGGAAAAGGAGCTTATGGAATAGTATATTTAGTAGAAAAAGACAAAAAAAAATTTGCAATGAAAGTTATTTCCAAAAATTTTTTATCAAAATACAATAAAATAAATGAAGCTTTAATTGAAAAAATAATATTATCAAAAATTAATCATCAATCAATAATTAAATTAGTATCTTCTTTTCAAACCAAAACTAAATTATTTTATATTTTAGAATTTTGTCCAAATCAAGATTTAGATTTTGTATTAAATAAATTCAATATTTTACCAAAAAATTTAGCAAAACAATATTCAGCAGAAATAATAAATGTATTAGATTATTTACATAATAAATTAAAATTAAGTCATAATGATTTAAAACCTTCAAATATAATGTTAGATAAAAATTATCATTTGAAATTAATTGATTTTTCAAATGTTAAAATATTAAATAAAAAATTTGATCTAAATTTAAATAAATTTATTGACTGTAATAATTATATAGAAAAAGATATTTTTGGAACTCCAGAATATATTTCTCCAGAGATGATTAATCAAACAATATTTGATTATAGAACAAATGATATTTGGGCTTTTGGTATTATATTATATTATTTTTATCATGGAAAAACTCCTTTTGAAGGAGAAAATGATTTTGAAATTTATGATAATATTAAAAAAGGAGAATATGAAATTAATCAAAATTTAGATAATGATGTTAAAGATTTAATTAAACATATATTGATAAATGTAAATGAAAGATTTAATATTAATGATATTAAGAAACACAATTATTTTAAAGATGTTAATTGGGATAATTTACTTAATGAAAAAATTAATTTTCCTGTTGAAATTTATGATGAAAATTATAGCCTTTCTAATCAAGATTCTAATGATAAATATTGGGATAATTTTTGTGATTTTGTTAATAATAATAATAATGAAAATAAAGATTCTAATATAAATAATATTGAATTTTTAGTTGTTAATATTAATGATAATGGTATTTTAAAGTTTATTGATAATTATTTTTATAATAAAGAAAATAATAAAAATATTGAAAATAACAACCTAAAGGAAATTGAATATATAAATGAAAAAAAAAATTTGATTTTTGAAGGAATTTTCACTCAAATTGGAATAAATGATCATGAAGTTGAATTTAAATTATATAAAAATAAATTAGAAGTTTGGTTCAATAATATTTTATTAAATTCAATATTCTTAAAAGATATATGTATAAAAAGAGAAAACAAAAATATATTAATAATAAATCAAAAATTTTATAAATCTACAAATACCCATATCACAAGATTTTTAAAAATACTAAACATAATTTTATATTCATATCTTCCTTAAAATAAAATTTAAAGACATAAAAATTAAATAAAAAATAAATATAAATAAAGTTAATAAAGAAAAAGATAAAAATTCAAAATTACCCTACAAAAATAAGAAAAACCTTTTAATATTTAATTACTTCATTCTGTTTTTAAAATTGATATTAAATGTTAGAATAATGTTTAAACGAAAATACTATTATAATTAGATAAATACTATTAATTAGGATGAAATATTAAACTTATTTTCTATAGGAAAAAATATCAAAATATTTTTTAATTAAAAATTTTATAAATTTTATTATTTATCTTATAAAAAAAAAATATTCAAAAAAAATATTCAAAATAAAAATGGTCATATTTGTAAAAAGTTCTAATCCAGACTACACAATATATTTAGGTAAAGACAAATATGAAAACGAAGACTTAATAAAATATGGATTTCCAATAGATATATGGTTTCATGTGGAAAATTATTCAAGTGCACATGTATATTTAAGACTTCCAGATAATATTACGTGTGACAAAATTCCAAAAGAAATTTTAGAAGAATGTTGTCAAATAGTAAAAGATAGTTCAAAAGATGGAAGAAAACAAGAGAAAGTTAATATATGTTATACACCTTGGGAAAATTTAAAAAAAACTAATAATATGGAAATTGGAGAAGTCAGTTTTAAAGATATGAATAAAGTTTATTATATTAGAAATATTTCTAAAAATAGTGAATTGTTAAAAAAATTAAAAAAAAATTCTTTTGAAAAAAATATTGATTATGCTGCTGAGAAAGAATCTTATAATTTAGAAGTTAAAAATAAAATGAAAAAAGAATTGGAAGAAAAAAAAAAAAAAGAAAAAGAAGAGATTAAAAAAGCTAAAGAATTAAAAAAAGAACAACATTTTGAATATATTGAGCAAATTGGTACTGTTACTACAAATAAAGATGAAGTTGATTTAGAAGATGATTTTTGGTAAATTAAATTTAGTATTTTTTTTTTTTTAAATTGTTCTTTATATTGTAATTATTGATATGTTTAAAAAACTAATAAATTAAAAAATTATGATTAATAATAAGAACATTTTTCTTCAACCTAAAATATATTATACTGATAAATAACCTTTTTTTAAAACAACAATATAATCTAAAAACTTGCTTATTATTCGATTAATTTATTTTTTAAATGATTAGGCAAAATGTAATGTACAATATATCTAGAATCATATATTATTGTTGCTTTATATTATATTTTAAAATAAATAAAACAAAATAAAAAAAATAAAAAAAAATTTTAATTCCTCTAACCCAATTTTTAAATAGTAATTATTCCTCAAAAACATTATATATAATTTCATCATGATAAATAGGTTCAGGATTAAAATATTTCATAATCAATTTTTTAACATTTTCATAATCTTCACTTTTTTCTAAACTTTCATAAAATTTTTTATTTTTATTTTCACTTTCTTGATTGTACCCTTCAGAAAAAGTAGTTTTAACAACATTTTCATCAAGCATAACAATAGAACTATCTATTAATTTTTTATCATCACAAATATGTTTTTGTCTATAACATAAGAAGCTTTTTTCTCCATAATCATTTTTTTCAAAAATATGATCAACAGAATTATGTCTTTCTTTAGGATAATAAAATGTTTTTTCATAATAATAATTATCAATCACATAAGGTCCTTTTTGTTCTTTTAAACATAATACTTCAATTACCTCTCTAATTGAATTATCATATATACAACAAGGCCATTTTGGATCACATTGATTTGCTTTTATATATAAACTTTTTTTTTTAATTTTAAATTTATTATCCTTTATCTTTTCTGGAGAAGGTAAAATTCCTTCTTTAAATAAATTTTCTAAAACTGAATGCTTTAATAATGTTCTAAATGCTGTTAAGTTTTCTTCTTTAAACTCAAATTTTCTATATGTTAAAAATCTTATTAATAAATTTGGGTTTTTGATTTCTAATAATTTTTCATTCATAACTGAATAAATATCTTCAAAGTCATTTAATTTCAATAAAATATTTCTTAAAATAGAGAAGAAAGTTAAACAAGATTTAATTAAAACAATATTACCTTCCATAAAGAAAAAATCAAAAAAATTATAAGAAATATTTTCATTAACTGCAGAAGTAAATAAACAAACTAACCATTTATGAATAAAATTATTAACAGTCAAACCGAAATTATTTTTAATGAAAAAATTATATAAATCAGGTAAATATTTTCTAATTAATATATTTATCATTGCAGTATCAGTCATAACTCCTAATAATTCAGAATAATAATCTAAAGGAAGTAAATATTCCATTATTTGAACAAATAACCAAAAAACTTTTTCTTCATTATCCATTAATTTTAATAATCTACCAACAATAAAATTCATTCCTTGACAATAACCAACTGAAGAATTTCTTATTGAATAACTTAATAATATATTTTTTAATTTAACTAAAAAATTTTGTGAATTACATATTTCTTCATTTGGAAAAGTTCTTCTTAAATCTAATTCAATTTGATTTTCTGAAGGATTTGGTATTATTTTGGAATTTTCTAATAAAGTTTGATAATAATTTGGATTATTTTCCATTTCTCTTAATGCTCCTGATCCTATCATCCATAACTATAATATTAAACTTAAATTTATTTTTTAGGTTTATTTTACTTTTCTTCTTGTTTCTATTGTCGGAGGATTTCGAGATAATAATATTTTTATAAATTGTCTTTCTTTAAATGTTAAATTAAATTTGTTTGGTGTGTTTAATATTACTTCTCCGTAGTTTTCCCATGTTATTTTTGAAATTTCCTCTTTTAATTTTTCTTCTTCTTCTTTAGACATGGAATTTTTTTGGAATATATATTTTTTATTAAAATAATATTTAATCACTAATTTCATTATTTATATATTGAAAAACATAATTTATTATATTAAACAATTAAACAATTGATTTTCAAAAAAAAAATCAATTATCAATAATATTTTATATATTATTATATAATAAGATATTTAATATAAATAATCATTGATTTAAGAATATTTTTTTATTTTAAATATTTAGAATTTTAATATAATTTTTTATTAATGAAAATAAAGCATTTTTTATAATAATAAAATAAATGTTAGTATTTTCAAATGGAAATATAAAACATCAAAAAAATAATTCCCAACCTTTTCAAGGAGTAATAAAATATTGTACAAATATTCAAAATAAAAAATCAAAATATAAGAATTTAACTTTATTTAATTTAACAAACCAAAATTATTCTGGTCAATCAAAATCATTAAGAAGAGGAATGAGTTGTGAGTTATATCCAAATAATTTAAACAATAATTTAATAAATAATACAACAAAATCAGATAAAGAATATTATAATCAAAGATCGATGGATAATATATTTTTTAAATTAAGAGAAAATAAAAATAATATTTTAACAGAAAATTTATCCAACTTTTCATCTGATAATAATAGCAACAAAAAATCAATATCATTACAGAAAAAAAAAATACTTGAAAAAAGTAATAAATTAGAAAATAAAAATAATCAAAATTTAAAAAAAGGAAAAACTTTAACAGAAGAAAAAATAAATAATAAAAATAAAATAAAAAGAACAAATTCTCATAATATAACATATAATAATAATAATAAAGTAATAAAAACAGAGAATATTCAAAACTCAAAATCAGGGAAAAATTTTTATAAACCAAAATTAAATATAAATCAATTTAAAAATAAAAATTTAAAAAAACCAGAAAATATAATAATAAAAGAAAATAAAGCTATAGTAAGTTTTTATCCAAAAAAAAATTCAGAAAGAGCAAAAAATTTAAAACAAATAAAGTTTGAAATTCCACAATATTTTAGAAATAGTGTTAAACCAAAAGAAATAATATTAAAAACAAGAAATCAAAATTGTATAAAAACCGAAGAAAATAAAAAAATAGAAAAAATTCTTAAAATAAATGAAACAAAAAAAATAGAAAATGATTCTGATAGTGAAATTATAGATAACACAAATAATTCTGAAGATTGTTTAACTAAAGATTTAGATGAAGAAATTTCTTTTATTTCTAATAATAAAGGAACTGTTAATGAGAGATTTCTTTTTAAAAAAAATCCATTAATTAATAAAGTAATAAATAAAAATGATAATTTAAATAAAAAAGATAATATTCACATTAAAAATAATTCTTTAAATTTTCCTATTAAAATATCTCCAAAAATAAATAATGAGAATAATAATTTAAAAAGAATTTCTGATATAATTAGAAATAATTTAAATGCAAATAAAATAAATAGAAATATTAATAATAAAGAGTTTCATACTGTTGAAAATACAATAAATAAAAGGCAAAATTATTTTAATATTGAATCAAAATATACTAAAGAAACAAAAGACGAAGAATCAACTAGTTATATAAATAATATCGATATTTCTAGTTCTAAAGACGATACTCTTAATGAAAGAAAAGAAAGCATTGATGAATTTGATTTAAATGAAAATGAAGGTTTTCATTTTCAAAATCCAATTCATCAATTTATTCCTTTTAATAACAATAAATTACATTTTGAAGAAAATAAAAATGATAAAAATTATATTTTGAAAAATTCAAAAAAATTTTTTACTTATATACCTTTGTTTTCAAAGTTAATTTTTAATTATTGTGATTTAGAAATGATAAATACATTAACTTTAATAAATAAAAAGTTTCATAATTCCTTTATTCCAATAATATATGAAAAAATAAAAAAATTAGTTTTAAACATAAATAAAAACCCAAATAAAGAAATAAGAACAAAAATTAAAAAATATGTATTTAAATATTCTCCTTCATATAATAATATAAATTTAATTCAAAAAATATATTATGATAATTTATATAAATGTGAAAGCTTATATGATTTACAAATAAAAAAAGATTTACCAAGAACTTTTCCTGAAAATATTTTATTTAAAGAAGGATCTAATTACTATAATAAATTATATAGATTATTAACTGCTTATTCAAATTATAATAATAAAATAGGATATGCTCAAGGATTAAATTTATTAACAGCACATATATTATTTATTTTTGAAAAAGAAGAAGAAATATTTATTTTTTTAGATGGAATGATTAATAGATTTAATTTAGAAGATTTAATTGGAATTAATAATAAATTAACTAGTAAATTTAAAAAAATAGGAAATTTAATTAAAAATTATAATAAGAAAGTATATTATTATTTAGATAAAAATTCTTTATCTCATGAATTTTTTACTGCAAATTGGATTCTTACTTTATTTTCTAATTCTATTTTAAAAACTCAATATTTATCTATCATTTGGGATTATATGATAATTTTTGGATGGAACTTTTGTTATTTTTTTATTATTGTGATTATTAAATTTTATGAAACTGATATTATTTCTTTTAATCCTGATCAAGTATCTGAATTTATGAAAAATTTATTATTTTCTGAAAAATTTAATTTAAATTTCGAATTAATATTAGATGAAACTTTTATATTAATGGAAAAAAATAATAATGATGTATAAAGAAATTAATTTATGTTTGATTGTTTTTATATAAATATATTTTTTTACTTAAATTAAACAATATAATTTTAAATAATATATCTTTCAATATTATTCTTAAAAAATAAAAAAAACTTTTTTAAAATTATTAAATAAAATTATTCTAATTCTTTTTTATGTTTTAAAGGAGAAGAAATTCTATTTAAATCTTTATCAAAATATCCTCCATAATTAGAAGTAAATCTAATAAAAGGTTTTTTATAAATTAAATCTAAATCATCATATTGATCAGGATATTGTCTTAAAGATTTACTAAAATCAAAAGAAGATTCTTCTTTTACTATTTTTGTCTTGTTATTTATTTTTGGAGTATACCTTGAAACTCTTTCAATATCATTTTTAATATCATTTAATGTATTCAATGAATATTTATAATTTAATAAATTATCAATAAATGTTTTATAATTATTATCTTCTGTGTAATTTAAAGAAAATAATTTTGGATTGTTTAATGTTATTTTTATTGTTTTTAATATTTCATTTGTTATTTTTACTTTTATAATTTCTGGAGTAGTATCATAATTATCTTTATTAAATGATTCATTTCTTTTTAAAGTTTTATAAATTGATTTTTCATTAAAAGTTGGATCATCATAATAAATTGGAATATAATTATTATTATAATTATTTGTTTTATTGTTATTTAAGTTAGAGTTTAAATATGTATTTAAATTTGAATAATTATTGTTTGGATTTATATTAGAAAAATTTTTATTATTAATTATATTTTGAATATTGTTTCTTGATGAATAATTATTATAATTATTATATGTTGTTATATTATTTTGAGGAGTAAAATTGTTTTTTATTGTTGAATTTGGGGTATTTGAATAAATATTTTTTGTATTTTGTAATAAATTCAAATGTGATTTTATTATATTATTATAATCATTTATTAAATATTTAATATCATTTTTTATTTGATTATTAATTTGAAAACTATCTAAAAACTGATTAAACATATTAATCTGTTCCTGAGATAAAATTTTATTTTCCAATTCTTTTATATTAAAACTCCCATAACTCATAAATTAATTAATCAAAATATTATAAAAACTTAATAAAAATAAATTAGAATCTTTATTTTGTTACTTTTAAAATTTAATATATTAAAAATTTTAAGCAATTCATATAAGATAAGAAAAATATTAAATATTTTTTATATTCAAAAAAAGAAATATTTCTTTCTTTCTTAAAATTAAATCTCAATTTAAAATAAATAATAAAATTAAAATAAAAATTTAAATTAAAATGAACAACAAAAATATAAAGTAAAAACTACTGATTGAATCTCTTTTTATAAAATAAAATATAAGCAGCATTAGTAATTAAATCTTTTTCATCTTTAATTCTTTTAACTCTTGAATCATCAAATTCATACCAATTTCCATTATTTTTACAAAAAGCAGTATAATGACCTCCAGATAAATCTCCATAATGATTTGTAATTGCAAATAAATCATAAATTTCTTTTTTATTTGAACCTAAAATATAATTTGTTAAATCCATATTTTTAATAGGAAATTTAATTAAAGAATAATTCTTTCCATTATTATTATATATATTTGATAACACTTTTGAATTTTTTGTTATGTTATTTAATTGTTTAAATCTCTTTAATTGAATTATTAAATATTGAGGTGATTTATATATTTCTAATTTTTTAAAAGCTTCTTGATGCTTTTGACATTTATTACAATACCATGAGTTTTCTTCTTCTAATTTTTCTTCTGTTTGAAATAAATTTAAACAATCAAATAAATTTATTTCTATGTTATCTTGATTAAATAATTTTATGTTTTTCTCATTTTTTCTTATTGAATAAAGCAAATTTTCTATATTAAATTCTTCTAATTTAATATCTAAGTTTAATATTAATGGTAAGTTTTTTATACATTTTGATTTAATGTATTTTATATTTTCATTTTTATTAAATCTTTTAGTAAATCTACATGAATGTTCTTTTTTATGTAATAAATTTAATCCACAAAAATTACAAAATGGATTTTCTTCTGAATATTTATTATAAATAAATAATCTGAAATTAAATGAATTTTCTTTTTCTTCATTTATATCTGAAACATAATTTAATAAAGATAATTTTTCTTTACTTCCAAAATTTCCAATTCTTTTTATAATAAATTTATTAATTAATTCATAAAGTGAAGAAACATTAAAATTATCTTCATAAGGAAATTTAATTGGAATTGGAAAAGGATATTCAAATAAATATTTTATTTCTTCATAAGCAAAAAAATTAAAATAATATTTAACATAATATTTAGTTAAATATACATATATATTTTCATTATTTTCTTTTTGGTAAGCAACTAAGGAATTTTGTTCAAAAATATAATCAAAAATATATTCATTATGATTAAAAACTTTAATAATTTGTTTATTTTTATCAAGAAGTATTAAATCAAAATCTTTAAAACTTAAATTATTTAAATTTTTATTTTTACTTCTGATAAAATTAATTTCATTTAAAATTTTCTCTTTAAATTCATTGCTAGTAGAATTTTCAGTAATAAGCATATTAAAATTTTCAATTTTAAGTTCTAAATTTTTTAAAAAATAAAAGTATTTAACATTAATATTATATCTTCCAGAAGGAATAGGTAAAGAAATAAAAATAAAAGGATCAAAAGAAATAGATATATTAAAGCATTGAGGACAAGTAATTTTATTTTTAAATTGTCCATGAAAAAAATCTATTATTATACTATCTTCTCTTTTTTTATAACATTTCCAATATCTTAAAGAAGCAATCTCATCATTTTCAAAATCTTGTTTATTTTTCATTTCTATATATGGTTTTTTAGTAATTCTATTTAAATCTTCATGTAATTTATCTAATAAATATATTAAAAATTCATTTGAATCTTGTTGAGAAAAATTTGAAAATTGATGATTATATAAAATAAATTTTTCCCTGAAATTTATTGGTGAAATTGATTTTTTATTTCCTTTCCATAAATCATTTAATAATAAATAATATGCTTTTGATATTTCTCCTTTACTTCCTAAATTATTTAAATTATTTATTTCTGATATATATTTATTTGATAAAAAAAATTTAGTTAAATCTTCACAATTACTTAAGCATTGAAGAGCACTATTCATATAACATGTATTTCCTAAATTTATTAATCCTGTTATTCCATGAGAATTTTCTTTTGAATTTAATAATGAGTTTAATGTTATTAAACGTAAATCTGAAAATGATGCTCTTTTTAAAAAATATTTTTTTATATTATTATGATAATTTAAATGTTCTTTATCTGCATTCAGACATTTTTCTGAACAATAATTAAAAGAACAATTTGATATTTTATCACATTTAAATTCTAAATTTATTCCTTTTTCTAAACAAAAAGAACATTTTTTATTTGTTGATTGATATATAAATTTTTTTTCTTCTTCTTCCTTTTTTATTATTTCTATTATTATTAAAGAATTTTCTTCTATTGAAAAGTTTTCTTCATTTATTATTTCACAGTTTAAAAAAAATTTTGAATCATTTGAAAAATATGAGTATAATAATTCAAAGCAAAGAATTTCTGAATTTTCATTTGATTTATATATAATAATATCTTCTTTATCAAAATTAATATTTGGGCATTTTTTTTTAATACTTCTTATTATTTTATTAATAAAATTTTCATAAGTATAAAATTTACTTATTTGCATGTATTTAACAATAATATCTTGGATATATTTTTCTTTCATTTCTTTATTTAATATAATAACTTTAAATAATTTTAAAAAAGATTCTAATTCACCATTTTTTTTATATCTTATTATTTCAGGTGCATTTCCAAAATTTTCTATAATTAAATCCCATTGAATTTTATTTATTTTAATAAATAAATTTGGATTATTTTTAATAAATATATTTGTATATTCTTCTTCATCATCTTCCCAAAAATCAACAAATTCTTTTATGAAAAAATTATTAACTGGACCTATATAACTTACATTACTTCTTTCTTGTTTTACATTTATAAAATTTGAAAAAATTCCTTTTATATCAAAACCTACTAATAAAAAATTATTATAATCACTTAAACTATCTTTTATTGAAGTTAACATATTTAAAAAATTTAAATATTTAATTGCCCAATCAAAAGATAATAAATAATATTCTTCATTATCTTTTAAATCTTCAGATGTAAGATTTTTTATTTTATTTTTATTTAAATTATCTATTACATTATAAAGATTATTTTTTAATTCATTATCAAAATCTAATGAATCTTGAGTAACAATCGAATATTCATTAATTTTAATATTGTCTAGTTTTTCTTTTAATTTAATACATAATTCACGAAAAGATAATTTAAATTCTTTATGAATATTATTTTTAAAATCACTTTTATTCTTTTCTAAAATTTCTTTCATTATTTCATAAAAATATAATTTAATTAACAAAGAAGAAATATTTTCAGGGTCTTTATTTAAAACTTTAATAACATTTTGGAATAAAAAATAATATGAAATTGCATTTTGAATAATTAAATCAAAGTCTTGAGTATTATTAAGATAAATTTCAGAAATTTTGATTCCTAATTTTAAAACTAAAATATAATTATTAATTTTAAAAGCATATTCAGAAATATAAGGTGATGAAGAAATTAAATCTTGAAAAGAACAAGAATAATCAAATATTTGAATTAAATTTAAAAAATATTCTGGACATCCATTTTTATCTACATATTCTTTAACTTTTTCAAATAATTTTTCATAATTAATTTTTTCAGACATTTAAATTAGTTTTTTAAATAAAAAAAATAATGAATATTTAAAAAATTAACTCTGGATTTTGAGGATTTATTAATCTAACTAATTCATTAAAATTTAAATCTCCTTTTGATTTAGTAATTAATTTAATGTAATTCATTAAAAATTCCATTTCATCATTAATTAAATTGACTCCATTGTCAATTAAAAAATGTTTAATATCTGTTCTATTAATTAAATTTTCATATTTATTTTTTAAAAGTTCCCAACATTCATAAATAGAAAAACCTTGATAATTATTTAATTTAATTTTCATATTATAAATTTCTTCTTCTGAATCAATTAAAGTTTTAATTACATCAAAAATAATTTTATTAGATTCATCTGAAAATTTAATAAAATTTTCTTCGGGTTTATGATTAATTATCATTCTTGCAAATTCTATTTTTTTTGGTAAAATCATTTCACAAAATTCTTTATAATTTAATTTATCATCTTTATCTTTATCATATCTTATAAAAAGTAATTTAATATTCTTTAAATTTGATTCGTAATTAAAATAATTTTTCAATACTGTATAAATATCAGATACTGAAATTGCATCTTCATTTGAATAATCAAATAAAGAAAAAATATCTGATAGATTTATTTCTATATTTCTACACATTAAGTATTTTTTTTTTTCATTATTATTTTCTGTTTCTATTATAGTTTTAAATAAATCTAAAAGTAAATTTTTTTTTTCTAAATTTAATTTTTCTAAAGTAGGAAATTTTATTCTAAACAATTGTTTTTGAGGTAAATTAACATTATTTTGAAAATTTTGCATACTTAAATTAACAGAAGTGTTAAGAAAATTTTGTTTTAGATGATTAGATAAATCAAAACTATTATTTATATTACCATTTGAATTTGTATCAAAATCTTCAAGAGAATAATTAAAATATAAATGACCTTCTGGAATTGGAAATTCTTTCATTGTTTGTGCTTTTGAAATATTAATATTCTTATATTCTTCGATTTGAATTTTATTTCTCTTATTTTTATTTGAATTAATATCTTCTATATTTTCATTATTATTTACATTATTTGAATTTATTATATTGTTAAATAAATTAAATATATTTGAATATTCTTCGTAATTTAATTGGAAATCAGAATCTTTATCAAATCTAAATATAAAATTTGATATATCTTCATTAAAAACTTTTATATTATCATTATCTATTATTTCTTCATCTTCATTTAATTTAGTTATGAAATGTTTTATCATATTTTCATTTATTGATTTTTCATTTCTATCACAAGTTATTAAAATAAAAGATTCATATATCGTGAAGCTTTTACTATTTTGAATGTCTAAAACTATATTTTTTAAATTTGAAATCATATTAATTTCTTCAAGTAATATATGAGAAAATTTTTGTAATATTTCTTCATTAATTTCTGTGTTTGTTACATTACATATTTTTTGAATATCAACATCAATAAATTTTGGAGTTAAAAAAGTAAAAAATTCTTTATTATTTAAAACCATATCATTGTCTTTATCAAACATTATTATAATTGCTTTTATTTCATTTATTTTATCTTGTAAAGTTGGAAATAATTTTATTATATCATTTGAACTTATATAATTTTTTTTTGAAAGATTTTCATCGAAATATTCAAATAAAATTTGAGGAGAAATTAATGATATTAAATTTAATCTAAGTTGAGTTAATTTTCTTTCTGAATTTATCTGTTCTATAAAAAAATTTCTTAATTTACCTTCCCATTCATAATACATTTTTATTTATATTATTAAATTTTAATTTTTTCAATTTTTCATAAAAAAAATTTCATTAATAAATAACAATTAAATTATCAAATAATGGAAAATAAATCTTCAATTATTCAAAGAAAGATTTAAATCTTAAATTAAATTTAATGAAAAAAATAAAAAAATGTAAATAAGACAATCTCGCATTTTATCAATTTATAATAAGAAAATACATTAATATTTAAGAGAACAGCAAAAAAAATATGGAAATGAATTTTTAAAGAAATTGAAAATTCATTTAAAAATCAAAGTAATTTTATTGAGATAATAAATAAGAATATTTGAAAAAAAATATCAAAAAATTTTTATAAAAAATTATTTCCCTTAAAATATAATTATTTCCAAATAAACCAATTAAATTCTGTTTAACAAAAAACTTTTGATATAATCAAAAAAGCATAGGATTTATTTGGAAATTAAAAAAGAATCTAATAATAGTATTATTAATGGTTGACCCAATGAAAATAATGATTGAATATTATTTATTTAATAAAATATAAAATTTTTTTAATTCTTAATATTTTTAAATGTTTATTATTAATTTTTTTTAAAGAATAGTATGAATGATAAAAAAAATGAATTGGTTGAAACTGATAATATTATTAATCTTGAAATAAGAAATAATAAAAAAGGAAATAAAGATAATTTAAATTCAAGTGAAAAAAATAATTTAGATTATAAAAATGAAGATATTGAAAAAGAAAAGTTAGAAAATTTTTTAAATAAAGAAAAAGAATATAAATTAATAATAACAAATTTAGAAAAAGAAATCGAAGAAGAAAGAAATAAAGTAGATAATTTAAAATTAAAAGAATCTTCAGAATTAATAGTAAATATGTTAAAAAATGACATATCAAAAATAAATGATGAAACAGAAGAAATATTAAAATTAAATATAATTCAAAGAAAAAAATTAGAAAATGTAGGAAAAGAAATTGATTTAAAATTAAAGAAAATAAATTTAAAAGTAATAACAAAAAAAATAAAAGAAGAAAATTTAAAGAAAATAGATTTTAAAAATAATAAAAAAAATAATAAAAATAAAGATAATAATAATGAAAAAGAATTGGAAGAAGAAGAAAATATAAAAATGAAAGATAAAGAAATTGAAAATATAAAAAAATTAATTATTAATTTAAAAAAAGAAAATGAATTATTAAAAGAAAAATGTAATAAAACTAAAAATATTCAACTTCAATTTAATTTAAAAGATAATAAAAAAGAAAAAGAATTAGAAATAGAAAAATTAAACAAAGATATTAAATTAATAAATGTTAAATTAAAAGAACATTCAAAATGTAGTTTAGTAAAAGAAGAATATGAAAAGAAAATAAAATTAATAAGAGATGATATTAAATTTGAAAAAAGTAAAAATAATAATTTAAAAGAAAAATTATTTTTTTTAAATAAAAGAATAACTAAATTATCTAGTTTTAATTCTTCAAATAAACAAAAACAATTTTCTAAAATGAAAGGAAGTCTTTCTCAACAAAATATTTTTTCAACGAATGTTCAAATTGATAATAAAAATATTTTAACAATAAAAAAACAAATAAAAGACAATTATAATCCTTTATCAATGAAAATATCATATTTAAATGAAAAAGAACTGAATTATTTATTTTCTGCTTTAAATAAAGATAAAATATTATATGAAGATTTATTAAAAAAATTAAAAATTTATGAAACAAATTTAAAAACAAAAGAATTTTCTTTAAAACAAAATATTAAAGATAAAACTTTTCTTAAAAATGAACTTGGTGAAAAAATAAATGAACTTAAATCAAGAAATGGAGAATATTTAATTCAAAAAGATATTTTAACTTCTCAAATTAATGAATTAACAATTAATAAAAATACTAATAATAATAAATTAAATAATTTAACTAATCAAATTAATTCTATTTCAGATGAAATTAAAGAAAAAGATAAAAATATTAAATCATTAATTAATCAATTAAATACTATAAGAGATTTAATTAATAATGCTAATGCTCAAAATAATAATATTTTAAATATTCAAAGATATATTGAAAATGTAAGTAGTAATCCTTTAAAAGAAAAAATTAAGAAAAATAAAAATAATTTATCTAGTGATTTAAAAAAATATAGAAATAATCTTAGTGATCATCAAATTAATTTTCATATTAAAGTTACTAAAAGAAATAATTCTATTAATGAAGATTTTTTTATTACAGATAAAAAAAATAATATAAACAAATAAATAAATAAAATTTAAAGATTTGTAAATAAAAATATATTTTTTTCTTGAATTGAAAAATAATAAAATTAATAAATATTTAATCTAAAAAGAAGAAATAAAATCCATTTTTAATATTCGAAAAAAACATAAATTCTTTATTTCAATTTAAATTTCTTTACTTTTCTTTTTTCTTTTTTTTTCACATCAAAATCAATAAACTTATCTTTTTTTTCGGATGTAAAATTAGTTTGTTCTTCATTTTTATTTTTTCTTTTATTTCCCAAAAATAATTTTTCTTGAATTTTTGGAGTAAAAAACGAAATATTTGAAAAATTTTTATCTCTTTCAAAAATAAATTTATTATTAACAATAGATAAACCAATACATCTATTTTCTTTTAAATTATCAATATTATTATCGCAATTATGACAATTAACACATCTACATTTAGAAGAACATTTATTTCCTTTTCTAAAACAATCACAATATTTTTTATTACAATTTGATTTTGAACAAGTACATATATTTAATATTTTTTTAAAATAATTTTTATTTTTTTTTTCCATAAAAAATGACAATGAATTATCTAAATCTTTATTTTTACAATCTTTACAATTACAATTTAAACAATATTTTCCTTGAGAAAAACATTGACAATAATTTTTATTACATCCTGTTTTTGAACATGAACATTTATAATTTATTTCTTTATCTTCTATTATAATATTATTATTTTTATTATTTTTCTCAGTGAAGTTTATTTCATTTAAATATTTATTTCTTATATTTTCTTCAGGTTTTACAAATAAAGAAGAAATTATTGTTATCTTTTTATTTATTTTAGTGTTTTCATTGTTGTTATTTTCTTTTTCATTAAAAAAACTTTCTATATTTTCATTTTCGGTGAAAATTGATCTTCCTAAAATTGGATTGTTGGAAAAAATTTTTTGGAAATTTTTTTTAATATTACTTCTTTGTGGAGTTTCATCAAAAGGAGAAAATTTAATAAAAGGATTTATTGGTTTATTCCTTATATTTTTATCTTTTGGGAAAATTGGAGAAATTTTTATCATTGATGAAAAACCTTCAAGACTAAATATTTATTATATAATATTATTACCTTTTCTTTGATATATTTGAAGATAAAGCATCAAATAATTTTGATATATTTGATTTAATTTGATTATTATCTTCATTTTTTACTTCTTTTGTTCTTAAAATTAATGGAGATTGTTCACATAAATTTTGGGATTCTATGTTAAAATTGTTCATCCAGTTGTTTTTTTGTTTTTTATATATTTTTTTGGATTATTTATAAGAAAAATTAATTATTTTTTTTTCATATTATATTTTATTTAGTTTTATTATTGTTAATAATTAATGTTGTTTTGGTATTGAAAATATTTTATATAGAAATTTTTAAAGTCTATTGGATACCAATTACAATAATTATCATAAATTAAGCATTCTTTTATTAACTTTTCTTCCTCAGTTCCTTCAAATATAAAAATTAATTTTTGATAAATTGATTTATAACTTCTAATATAATCTAAAATATTTAATATTTTTTCTTTCAAATCATCAACATTTTCAAAAAATAAATTTTCATTATAATTAACTTGAATATTATCTAAATTCTCTACTTGAAAGAAATTTTTAATAACTTGAGTATCAGTTAACTTTCTAAAATATAAAATTAAATAAAAGCCATTATCAATTAAGTAAAAACCATTATTTTCCAAAGAAGAAAATTTTGGCGGAATAATTTCTGGTAAATTAATTATTCCTGTATCTTTATTAATTAATCCTAAATTTTGATCATATAATAATTTATGTAAAGAATAAATGTTTGGAACAATAAAAGGAAGAATTTCTTCGTTTGGAATTTTTGATATTCTTATTCTATAATAATTTGTTATATCTATATCATATTTATTTTCTATTTCTTTAATGTTATATATTTTGTTTTTTAATAATCCTAAAAAATATATTGGTAAATTTTCTAAATTTTGAGTTAATTCTTTTTGATAACATAATTTATAAAAAGAAGTGATAAAATAATTAAATGTTGTTTGCATAAAAGAATATGAATTAGATAAACTTTTTATTTTAAAAGTTTTATCAATTCCCATTTTCATAAACATACAAATTAAACTTTCAGAATTAATTCCATTAAATATATCATTTATATTTTCACTTAAAGGAATACTTAAATTATGAATTCTTACTCTTTTAGTTCCATCACCATAAGAATATAATAAAGCACTTTGAATAAACAAATAATTATCATAATCACTTAATTCATAGTTAATATCATTATTATTATTATTATTATTGTTATTATCATTAATATTATCATTAAAATCGATTGTTATTTGATATGATTGTTCATTATTAATTGAAGGACAAACAAATACTTTTGCTGTATTATTATTTATGTTTGAAATTAATGTGGGAGTAAAAAAATTTTGTATTTTATATTTATGACTAAATCTAATTCTCATTTCTCCTTCATAAACATTGAATCTTGATAAACATTTCCTAATTTGATTAAATAATCTATAATAATCTTCATCATAATTATAATTTTTAAATAAATGAATTGTTCCATTAGAATATTCACATAATTGATTTAAAGTGATTAAATTAATAACTTTATCACAATTGACGAATAAATCAATAGATAAATTACTTTTAGTTAATAATAATCCAATTTGCCTTAATTGGTTTTTATCATTAGGAGAATAATAAAATAATTCTTTATTGTTAATATCATTATTAGTTTGACCATTCATTTTTGGGAGTTTATTTATATTATTGCTACTTGAAAAAAGAAATATATTTCCTCCTAATTTTTCCCCTATTAAATAAGCACTTTTTATACTATCAAATATTTTATTACTATCTCTTATAATATTATTTAAATTATTATTATTTAAATATTGAGTTGATATACAATCTATTATTTGTAATATTTTTTCTTTTTCTTTTTCTAAATCAAAAATTAAATTATCTATTATTATTGGTAAAAAAGGTTCTTCATCAGTAATATTTAAGATTTGAGGTTGTGTTTGATTAGATTTTTGATTAAAAGAATAAAATTGAATATTATTATTATATGTAATAAAAGAAACTTTAGTGAAAGAATAATTAAAAATTATATTATTATT
>JAEEGL010050917.1_pt1 | contig 31470 bp, 24 predicted proteins | sample 9134231 | NCBI WGS metagenome assembly JAEEGL01 (sample SAMN16246548, study PRJNA631951) | gut metagenome | biome: gut microbiome; feature: rumen; material: fiber-attached | host: Bos | place: Iran: Karaj | collected 2018-10 | reverse complement strand
TAAGAAGTTTGGAAAAAGAACGCAGCAGTGTATCACCCTGCGCAAACCCATGCTTGTGATTAAAGAACTTCATTCCGGAAAGATCAAGGAACAAAAAGGCCGGCTTACCGCCGTTTGCCATGATGGACTTGCAGCCTGCTTCCGCAAGTTCAAAGAAATAGGTCATGCTTGGAAGACCTGTAAGATAATCGTAATAGCTCGCCTTTAACAGGCTCTCCTTATGGAGAGCCTTGTTAAGGCGCGTGTTATATTCATCTGCAAGGGATTCTTCGGAAGTATAGATTCCTTCATCCGTATACCAGACCTGGGCAAGCTGTATACCGTTTTCGGTTTCAAAATGCTGTCCCATGGCATGAATGATCTTATATTGGGCCCCATCTCCGAACTTATGACGATAGATGGTTTCATAATGACTGCCCGCAGTGGCAAATCTTATGGCAGCATCAGCAATCCTTCCCACATCATCGGGATGGGTGTCTTTATACATATTATGGTCCATGTCATAATATGCTTGCGCGCGGTCTGTATAACCTAAAAGGTCCATAAGGCCCTGAGAGATTATCAGCGTAACGACGCGTTTATCGATAAACTGATATATCGCAAAGGGCACCGGAGCGCTTTCCAGAAACTCTCTCTTTTCTTTTGAGTATTCGTATCTTTCCATTTTTTCCCCTTTAAAATACACAATCTGACCATTGTATTTTAGCAATGGGGAATTAATGTTTTGTAAACAAAAGAGCGTTCCGGTTCAAAATTATTGGCCTTTTATAAAATCATATAATACTTTTATAAAATGTACTTGGAAAGACCGTTCTCAATATCTTCCGAGTATTTATTCAGGTTCTCGGAAATATTGGTAACATTTCCCGTCTCGGAAAGGAGTTTGTCACTCTCCGAGACAATAGAATCGGAAAGACTTAATATCTCGGCAATTGTAGATGCCTGTTCTTCGGTGGTCGCTGCATTGTTTGTCGCAACATCATTAATGATCTGAATATCACCGGCTATCTCGTTAATGCCTTCGGTAGCCTTAGCAACGTCTTCATAGATGGAATCAAAGGACTTATTGGCACGATCAACACCTGTTAAGCAGGCTTCCATATCTTTGACACAGATATCCGCTTTCCTGCTGATATCTTCGATATTGCTTGTGATACTTGTTACAAGATCCCTTATGGTATCGGTAGCTTCTGAAGACTGGCCCGCAAGAGTTCCGACTTCACTTGCAACCACAGCAAAACCTCGTCCCATCTCTCCTGCTCTGGCGGCTTCTATCGAAGCATTAAGTGAAAGAAGATTGGTCTGCTCGGAGATCGCATTGATGGTATCTGTAATACCTGATATCTGCTCAACCGATGCAGCGGTTGCACGTATAAGATTGGTAAGCTCTTTGATGGTATCGTTAAGGGTTGACACATTGGATGTCATGGCCTGCATTTCGGCCCTTCCGTCCCTGGATGAATTCATGGTCTGGTCACAGAGTTCCTTAACCTCGTTTGCGCTTACGGAAAGCCTTCCGGATATGGATGCCAGATTTGTTGCTGCGCCTGCGATATCATCGATCGAGTTGTTCATCTGTGCAAGGCCGCTGTTGAGTCTTTCGATAGATTCACCCTGGATCTGATTGGAATCGGCAAGGGTGTGTGAGATCTCAAAGCATTCTCCCGCATTTTCACTCATATTCTTTGAAATTCCCGCAAGGTGGGTAAGCATCCCGCGCATATTTTCTATGTATTCCTTCAGGCTCTCACTCAAAGTTGTGATCTCATTGTTGCCTTCGGGGGTAATATTAACGGTAAAGTCACCGCCGCTGATCACCTCAATCTTTTCGGTCACGGTTGAAACGGGCTTTAAGTACTTGGACAGTACAAAGAAAAGCAACAATGCAAGAACAACAAGCATCATGGCACCCATTGCAAGAATGGACAATGCATTCTTTGTCAGGCTGGAGGTAATAAAGGATCTGGGTATAGCGCTTACGATAAGCCAGGGTGTATCCTGAATCTCTGTAGCCGCATACATTATTTCACCAATGGGTGTCTTAGCTGTCTTAACCTTATTGACAAGAAGATCGTGGGAAGTATCAAGGGATGATAAAACCGACTTAAGTCCGTTCATATACGGATCGGTACTGTCGTTAAGGTTTGTTCCTGCAAGCCCGTCGATGTTGGAGATCAGAATATCATTATTCTCGATATTAATGATATAGTATTTTGTATCAGACGAGCAGGACTTAAAATTGTTCAGTTTTTCCAGGACCTTGTCAAAGGTAATGTCGCAGCTTAAGACCACATCATCGCGTACCATCACCGAGCATGCAAGACAGGTTTTTCCCGTTGCTGCGTCAACATACGGATCCGATGTATAGATAGCTCCCTTTTTAGCAATAGCACCTGTATACCATGCTCTTCCGGAAAAATCAAAATCTTCGGTGGGAATCCAGCCCGATCCGTCAAGAAAACGTCCGGATTTTCCGTATGCCATATAAATATCCTGAGCATCGGGATCGTTTTCCGTGATATTAAGGAGCATCGTAAGAGTGTCATCATACTGCTGATTCCTGAGACCTCTGTATACGCTGGCAGTCTGATTTACACGGGATACGATACCGTTCCACCAGTTAAAGATCTCGTTGGAATAGGAAATGGATTCTTTACCGATAACGGACTCTGTGAGCTCGGTGATCTTCTTACTCTGGATCACCACGTTGCTGACGGTAATGACGGTAATGATGACCGCCACGAAAATAATGATCTGAAATGACAGGATATTCTTTAGAGATTTGCGTTTTTTGTTTTTATTCATAAATTTGCCCCCGTTATTATTTTTTATTTATTCTCTAATGATCGGAAAGATATCGGTTCATATTATTTATTCATATCTATATACAAATCATCCGCTCCGACAGTCTGAGTGAACTCGTCAAAACCAACTATTTCCTTTCCATTTATAACAAAATGAAGGTCAGCTTTACTCTTCGCTGAATAATACTGATTATCCCTAAACGATAAGCCGAAAGTGTTTTTTTCATCCATATCACTCCGAATTAAAATAACATCATTCGTATTGGACGACCTGTCAGTAATATCATTACTAAAAAATCCGATATTTGAACAACGATTAATGATGATCTCAGCGGAATCGGCTTCTTTAACATTACCTTCCAGAACATTATCAAATATGACCGAATCCTTAACGATTCCGGTTTCTTTTTCATCATATCCGCCGACCACGATACCGCCGTGATAGTTGTCTTTGATCTCATTAGCCTTTACCGTGATATTGGTTACGGGATATTTATCATTCTTTATCTCAGCACCTACCTCAATGCCGTAATCACATCCATACACTGTATTGTTCGAAATACGAATATCCCGTGCTCCGTCAACATAGATTCCGGCACAGTAGGCATAGTTACTTCTGCAGTTATATACCTCATTGTATTCGGCGTAGCAATATCTCGGCTGATCGAGACTCTTATTGTTGCAGTAACCGGTGTTTCCGTTAAAATCAATACCAATATTGGAATTATCATGAATGGAATTATACATAACGCCTACATTCGAAACATTTCCTGCAAATGATACGGATTCGCTCCAGTTGGTTACATTTCCGCATATTTCACAGTTATTGATATTGATATTATCTATAGCTTTATTAACTGTGTTGCCTTCCCCGAGACATAAGATTGCATTGGCACAATCACCGTTTTCGTTATATTTATCATCTTCTTTTACCACTTTGATATTATGGATCTTACAATGGGTGACGGTAATGTTCTTACTGTTAAGAGGCATAAATATACCCTCTGCAGTATGGGCCGTAATATTGCCGATATCAAGTCCGTCTATAACTATGTTGGATTGACCGTTAATGTCTATAAGAGTAATATTATCGGATTCTTTGGTATAAGTTAACTTCGCACCATGAACTATATGTCCCTCTTCATCTAAGGAAATATTCGTTCCCCTTAATGTTATGGGAGAATCCTTATCTCCGCTCTTTTCAAAGGTCAGCATCTCGTCATAAGTTCCATCGGCAATATTGATCTGCGTACCTGCTTTCGCCACATCGAGAGCTTTCTGAATGGTCTTGAAAGGAGCCTCTTCAGATCCGACATTGGTATCGTCGCCGTTGTTGACGGAAACATAAAGCTGCTTAGTATTTGCTGTCTTTTCAACCAGGGATTTGGCCTTGATCTCAAAGCTTACTGTCTTTTCACCAAAATAGCCTGAACCTGCTGCGTCAGACAAACCTCTGATTACAACTTTATGTGTTCCCTTTTTTGTATAATCATATTTCTTATGGTCATAATCGATCACATAATCCTTATCAAGTACAAGATTACATTTTTCACCGGCGATCGTAAAAGAAATATCTTCAGGAGTAAGAATAATCTCATTTCCTGTATATGCCTGAGGCTTAATGGTTATCTTGACCTGAGAAAGATCTCTCTTTTTATCTATTATCCTGAAGGATCCGGAAACGGTATCAGGATCTGAAGGATCAGCGCCTACATAATTATTCAAACCTTTGATAGTGAAATCAATGACGGTATTAACGGGAATTATATCTTTACTTCCCACTTCATCTCCAGCCGCACGAAGTACGGGGGTGTTACTGTTCTTCACAGTAACTGTCGTCGCATTGTGATAGTAATATTTTTCCGGCTTCTTATAATCCGTTCCGGCTTTAAGGACCTTTCCGGATGACTTATCGGTCACAGTTATGGCAGGTTTACAGATACCTGCCTTGTTCTGATAAACGACATTTGACACAGTCATTTCTGTGTTTTCTTTAAGTGAAGAACCAACAATCGTATATTCTTTAACGATTGTTCCCGTAAATGCACCTGTACCCTTTATTGTTACAGAAGGTTTATTTGATCCGGTAACCTGATCCGTGTACTTATTGTAACTAAGGACAAATCCGTTGCCTTTCTTATCCTTGGTACAATCAGTCAGAGGGTCCCATACCCAGTCGTAAATCCAGCGGATAAGTATCCACAGTTTCCTATAATGTAAATATTTCACCGTTGGAACAGGCTTAACGCCGCCTTTTTCATACGTATACGATCCTTCAAGATTAACAGTTATTCTGTGATCTTTGTCTTCTCCGATATCGTAAGGAACAATATTAAATGTCTTGCTGACACTTCCCGACAAGCCTTTCTTGCCGGTAAATGTAACTGTTGCCTTACCGGGATAAATGTTGTTCTTATAAGTTACAACGTAATCAACACCATTGGTAAAGTATGTGTCTGTATCGGTCTTATCATCGTGATAATAGAGCTGAATTCCGTAATTATCCGAAGCGGAAGTTGCATTTCCGGGGCCTGCTACATCAAAAGGAGCATCCAGGTAAATGAAATTACCCTTTTCGGAATCGTAATATGCTTCAGAAGTATAATTTTTTCCTGCATAACTGCCGGTTGTAGCGGCAAAATTCTTGGGTATCGTAACCTTCTTCATGTCAAGACCTGTGATCTTGTAGGTCTTTGTGACAGTGCCTGTGTATGCATTCTTACCGGTATAAGTAACCGTTGCGGTACCTACTTCAATATTGTTCTTGTAAGAAACGGTATAATCCTTATTTGCGATCAGGTAGTGCTTTGCATTAGCGGACTTAGTGAAGAGCTTCATTCCGGTCTGGTATACAGGCTTTCCTGTGTAAGCTATGGAACTAACGAAACCTTCCGTCTTAACCTTGGAAAGTGCCGTTCCTGTGATCTTAAAGGTAACCGTACGGGTTCCCACATATTTTCCGATTCCCTCGACAGTAACGGTTGCAGTTCCGATCTCTTTGTTGTTCTTATAGCTGAGGGAATAGTCAACGCCATACACAAGTGCATTTTTCTTTGCATCCTTGATTACAAAATCAAACTTCTTTTTGCCATCCTTTGTTAATGCCGGCCATTCATCCCAGTCGGGCGTTCCGGCAAGGATAATATTACCAGCGTTATACTTCTGATCCGGGATCTTGGGAATGGAAACCGTGGACATAAGGATCTTGTCAGACTCAAGGATAGTTTCTTCAATGCACTTTTCACCTGTGAAATTACCCTTACCAACGATATATACGTAATAATTTCCCGGTTCCTTATAGGAATCTTCGTCAGTATATCTGAATGTATAATCCGTATTTTCCTTAAGAGTAACGCTCTTTCCGTCAACTTCAAACGTTACTTTGGTCTTTCCCTTCTGAACGGAATCCTTGTAGGCAAGAACAATGTTGTCCGCCTGAGCATTGGCTATATCTGCGGGAACGATGTTAAAGGTCATGACCGCAGTTCCTGAGTAGTTACCCTTACCCTTTACGGTAACTGTGGGAGCTACGCTCTTTTTGTTCTTCACAGCATCCTTGGCGGCAACCTTTTTGTTGTTCTTATAGCTTATGGTGTAATCCTTGCTTGTAAGTTTCTCGCCGTTGTAGAAGATACTCGGTACAGGCTTGATCTCTTTGCCTGTATAGGTCTGATCCGGAATGTCTTCTATCCAGATAGCGTTTTCAGGAGCGTCGATAACCTCGAGCCCCACAGAAATTATAGTCTTCGTTGCTCCTTCGGCTGTAAGTGAGATCTCTGATGATTTACTTCCCGCGGTTTCAAAGGCGGATGACTCGGCATATACCGTCATATCAACTGACTTACCGGGAGCGATGACTTTAACATCCGAGCCTTCGATCTTAAACATTGAATTCACTGATGCTTTTACATTCTTAAGATCGATATTTCCGGTATTCGTTATATGGAACGTATAGGACGGCATTTCGCCCTTGTATCCCTTTGGAAATGCGCCAAGATCAATGGTGTCCTCGGACACGGAAAAGCTATATTCAGGTTCAACCGCCTCAACTTTAACTTTAAGCGGCTCTTTGTAAGTTACGTTAATCTTCAGTTCTTCAGTGTATATTCCGGCGCCTTCAGCCCAGATCTTTTCCGTATCGGGAGCTATGGTAAATGACGCGGATTCTCCGGGAAGAATAATGCTCTTGGAATATTCGCTTATAAGATATTTATCAGAGACAATATCCTTAAGTATAAGCGGTACTTCACCCCTATTTTGAACAACAACCGTCTGAGATTCGGGAACATTACCGCCAATTACGGTTTTACCAAAATCTATTGATCCGGGAGTTATAGTGAAATAGTCTTTTCCCAGACTTTCTCCGGGTTCAATGCGAATATCTTTAATAAGTTCATCATGCTCGTCCACAAGTTCACCCTTATGTGCACTGCCTTCTCCGCCTATAGTTACAGGAGAACCTGTAGAAGACTGAAACGCAAAGTACGTATTGGGAATACTTAATTTCTCACCTGCGCAAATGGCCATAAGGTCACCTTCAGCATATATAAATGTATTGTCACCGCTGATGGTGAAATCGCCACGCGCTTCTATACCACAATGATCCGAGCCCTGATCCGCACCACCTGTTGCTTCAATAACACCACCTGTGATCGTGATGCCATTTCCTGCATAGATACCGTCAAGATGCGTACTGCGGCCGGTAACTTTTCCCCCTGAGATTTCAATAAAATTAAAAGAATGTATGGCGTCCAGCTGGGTATCGTTTTTCGCGTTTACCGTACCACCGGTGATATATATATTTCCATAATTGGTATAAACACTTTGCGTACAAAGTTCACCGCCGTTAATTGTGATATCTCCACCACAGTTAAATTCACTGCAGACAACTTTACCGCCGGATAATTTAAGTGTTTTTTCATTGCCGTTCCAGCCGGGTTGTATGAGTCCTTCAACTGTAAGGGTTCCCAGATCACTTCCTTTTATCTCAAGATTGTACTCATTTGCTCCGGGATTATGGCTGTCTTCCACATAATTAATGGAACTTAACTTCTTATCATCTCCTGCGGCCAAAGTGATCACGGTATCGCCTACGATTATATAATCCGCATTTTCCACAAGATCCGCAGCCTTAACCTGACCTTCAAGGAAATATCCCACGTCAAATTTAAGAGAAAGTTCCGATGAAGAACCCTGTTCGGTCTTGATTACGATATTTTCATCACCCTTTGTCAGTCTGAGTTTGGGCTGAACATTAAGCGTAAGGGATGCCCCGGGTTCCAACGTCAAGTCGTCCTGAGTTGTTATGTAATATTTGGATGAAAAAGTTGAAGGATCCATTAAAGTTACATTTGCATCACCCTCATTTGTAACTGTAACCGTCTGTGCATCAGGAGCCTTGCTATAGCCTACAGTCTTACGTCCAAAGTCCAGTTCGGCAGGCGTAACGCTTATACTATAGTCCAACGGAATGACCTTAAAGGTCACATCAACATCAGAACGAGCGCCTTCTTGTGTACATATTGAAACAGTTTCCTTATATTCTCCTGCCGTAAGTCCGGGTTTGGGAGAGATTGTGACACCGGTAGAACTATCATAGGGAAGCACATTTTCATCAAATTCGGCTGTAAAATCATTGGCAGACACATCTAAAAATGTCAGATCTTTCTTGTTCGAACTTGTGTTGACAATTATAAGTCTTACTCCTGTCTTATCCGGATCATAGCCTTCTTTTTGCGGAGAAATCTTCGCAGTATTGTCTAAAATGAACGAATAAGGAAAATCCTTGACCTTTATCTTGGCATTGATTTCAACACTTATATTACTTTGATCTGTTGTAACGGGAATCCTTACCGAATGTACTCCGGAAGAAAGATTTGCCTTGGGCTGTATAGTAAAGGAAGCCTTCTCGCCCGAAAGCAGATATGTGGATGAAAGCTTTGAAACCGTAAAATCCTTAATATTGTCTGTATTAATATCGGATAATTGTATCGCTCCATAGCCTGTATTCTCTATAGTGACAGTCTTTGCGGCGGGAACGGTATAATCATATTCAACCTCTCCCCAATCACAAGAAGAAGTATTTGCAGCAATACGAAATGTTTTCGATGCAGGAACGATTACGGCATCATTAACCGATTCCTCAGTATCTGAAGTTACCACTTCATTGAATTTAGTATTGAGAAATTTTCCTGTTGAGGGTTGTATGATCTTGAATGATTCGGAAATAGACAATTCATCGTATGCACATATGGCCTTATTATCACCCTTTGCGTTAATAATTGTATCCTCTCCACTGATGATAATATTATCACCTGCTTGTAAGCCATAATTCTTATTTCCGTTGTCCGTACCACCGGCGGCATCTATAATACCTCCGGAGATTTTTAAATTCTCAACGGCACTGATTCCTGAAAGACGTGTACTGCTGGCAGTAACTTTACCTCCTGATATACAAATATCTTTACAGGCATTTATACCGTATATTTGCATATCATTTGATGCTACAACGGTTCCTCCGTTTATAGATACACCGCCATAGCATGAAAAAATACTATCCGTCTTAAGTTCACCACCGTTGATGGTTATATCGCCGCCGGCAGTAAACAGTCTGCAAACAACTTTACCGCCGTACAGCCCCAGAGCCTTTTCGGAATCATTGAAACTTGGCTCAAGTTTGTCACGTACGGTAAGAATTCCCGTATTACTCTCACTCGTAATTTCAAGACTGAATTCCTGCTCACCATGAGTGATTTCCTGTATAGTCTTATCAACATTATTATCGATAACAATAGTCGTATTACCGGTTATGGTATAGCAACCACCATCTACAAGAGTACTGGTATGAACCACTCCGGTAAGAGGATAATATTGAACATCATCATAATTATTATCTTCATCACCGATAACAGAGTCGATCTGTTCTTCTTCCTCCTCTGTTTCAACACTATCACCGATCTCACTCGCATAAGCCGGCACCGGAACATAAACGCTGCTTATGATCATCGCAAAGATCTGTAACCAAACAAGTCTCTTTTTCATACAAGGTCTCCCCCTTTTACAAAATTTATGGTAATTATATCACGTTTTTGCATATAAATGAGATATTTCGCCGAAAAAAAGAAGAAGAGAACCCATATCAGAGTTCTCCCCTTTGTTTACGATTCATTCACCAGTTTTCCCGTCATGTGCTCAGGGATCAGTTCCAGACAATTCACGCGAGGGAATGCATTTTTAAGTTCCTTTTCCAGGTATTCTTCGTCATCGGTAAACTTCTTTGTAATAAGCGTGCAGATCTCTCTTTTCTTATCCTCATCTTCAACGATTCGGATCCTTCCAAAAACAACAACACTGTTTATATTTAACGCCCACTCGCCTTCCTTGCGAAATCCCTCGTCATATACGCAATAGCTTACCTTGTCGCACTTTGCAATGGCATCGATCTTGTGCCCTTCCTTGGCCCCGTGAAAATAAATATGGCCGTCTTCCATTAAAATATGATCCATGGGAATTCCGTAAGGATATCCGTCATCGCCGATCATAGAAAGAACGCCTCTGGGCTGCTCCTTCAAAATGCGAATGCATTCTTCTTCACTGATCTGCTGTTTAAAACGTCTCATTGGTCTGAACATAAGGTGCCTCCATTTTTTTGTTCTTAATAAATCTTATCAATATCCCCTTCAATACCGTAACGCTCTTTGAATTCAGCAAGATCCGCCGCATTACGGATCAACATTATCTCTTCAAAGTCGCCGGTACGAAGATCCTTAAAGCCCGCAACCTGCTCGCCGTTACAGATGCTTGCACGGATCAGGGGCTTTTTGTTTTCATGATCGTAGGAGCCTTGGGGTTTGGGCTTTTTAAAAAACATTGGGTGCCTCCGAATGATACAATCTTTATAAAAGAATTGACTTAAAAGATACTAATCAGCTCTATTCATCAACATAATCACCTATTCTTAAAGTTGACTGACCGAATCATAGCACTTAGCGCGTTCTAACGCGTTTTTAAGAAATCTGTCGGCTTCGCCGGAGACTTCTTCGATAATGTCCGTGTCAATGTCGTGACCGCAGTTAGAGTAGATCACGAGTTTGCAGTTGGGAAGGCATTTGGCGGTACGGATCATAAGGTCGGGGGTGCTGATGGGATCGTCGACACCGCCTATAATAAGAACGGGAATGTGTATTCCCGAAAGTTTCTCGCACAAAATCTCCTCGTTTTTGCACTTCATGAGGGGACGGCCGTAATCTATCCTTCTCTCCCTTTCGTCGGCCTCGGGAAGATGGCTTATGTGCTCTTCTCTTTCGTGGCGGCGAATTGACCTCGCTTCATCATTATCAATTGGTGGATTGAACGGCGGTGGTGCATCGATCAGCCCCTGCATCATCATCTGCCTGTAAGACATTGTTCCCTCAGCCAGACTGTGAGGCCCGGGCACTACTGCCACGAAGGCACTGACACGCTCCTGATGTCCAAGCACAAGATGCCAGCCAACACCGGCTCCATGGGAAGCGCCCATATAAATAAACTTCTTAACCCCCAGATGATCCGCCAAAGCAGCAACATCACCCGCAAACACATCATACCAGTCCTCACCGTAATCTTCGGTGACATAGTCAGATGGATGAAATCCCCTTAAAGTAAGGCAGAACACATGATATCCAAGCCCTGCCATAAACTGCTGCATTCCTTTGGGATAAAACCCGACCTGAGCAGAAATGATGATCCTCTCACCACTTCCGAATTCATCGTAATGCAGTTTGTAACCGTCTTTAGTTATGAACTGTCCCATAAGTGCACTCCGTAACATAAAAATATACTGTATATAATCTCTTAAACACTTAAAGCGTATTTATATTTTCTTTACATGTCAATCGTTTTGCCCCGTTTTTCTTGATAAAAGCGGGGCAAAATGCCCCGTTTTTTAATATTATGATATGAGTTAACCGGAATATAAGCGGAATATAACGTGAAAAATAATTGTGCGGGAGTCGGTCTACGCTTCGCTTCGGTCGGCGCAGGGCCGAGGTCACCCCGGACCTCGTGCGCCCCGTGTCCGAAAAGAATTTCTCCATGTAAGTTATCTTCCCCTGCTCCATAAGAAAAGGACCGGCTTTTGGCCGGCCCTTTTCTTATGGAGCAGACGGGAGTCGAACCCGTGTCCGAAATCTCATCCCCCGTTCTTCTACAAGCTTAGTTGCTTATGCGGCTTGCGCCCATTCCCTCAATGCATCGGAAAACAACAGCCGAAACATATCGGTAGCTTCATGCTACGCCCATACGCTCAAAGCTTTGCGTACGTCGTTTCCTGCAAGAGTCGACGCTCTTTATCCTAAGTGCAGGTGCAAAGGACAAGAGCGGCTGCAATTATGCAGCGTATGCTAAATTATCTTCAGCGTTTAATTTTAATTTTGCGATTAACGTGTCGCAACGGCTTGCTTCACCGGCTTCAAAAACCCCGTCGAAACCTTGACTGCCCCTTATAAATTTTTAACCTTGAAGTCCCGCTCGAATTCTCGGCGCTGATCCTTCTTGGCAATGTCCTCACGCTTGTCGTAAAGCTTCTTACCTTTGCAGAGACCGAATTCCAGCTTCGCACGGCCATCCTTGAAATATACTTCAAGGGGAACCAGTGTATAACCCTTTTCGGCCACCTTGCCCACCAGCTTTAAGATCTCGTTTTTATGAAGAAGAAGCTTCTTCGGACGAAGGGGATCCTTGTTAAAGATGTTCCCCATTTCGTAAGGACTTATATGCATACCGTACACGAAAACCTCTCCCTTTTCAATACGGATAAAGGATTCCTTAACGGAGCACTTTCCAAGACGAAGGGACTTGACCTCAGTGCCGTGCAAAACGATGCCTGCCTCGAACTTCTCTTCCACAAAGTAGTCATGATATGCTTTTTTGTTGTTGGCGACAAGCTTCTTTGCCGTTTCCTTAGCCAAATCTCTCACCTCTTTTCTGACACATTATAACACATTTTGGTTAATGTGAAATAAACCGCAGGTTTAATATAAATCTTCAAAAAGAATAAAATCTATCGCTCCTGTAGTGCGGTCCACATCATGAACTACAACACTTATTCTTTCTCCGAGCTTAAAGGTTCGCCCTGTGCCTTCACCCACAAGTTCGTAGTTATTCTCATCGAATCTGTAGTAATCCCCGTAAAGGCTTGATACGTGCACAAGACCTTCCACGGTATTTGGAAGTTCAACATATATTCCCCAGTTGGTAACTCCGCTGATGACGCCATCAAAAGCCTCTCCCATATGCTCGTACATGTAGTCGGCCTTCTTAAGCTTCACTGTTTCACGCTCGCACTCATCAGCCCTTCGCTCCAGGGAGCTTGTTTTTGCTGCCACACCGGGCAAAAGGTCCGCATAATGTTCAAGCTTCTCTTCGGATAAACGGCCTCTGATCCAGTCCTTGATGATGCGGTGGATCTGAAGGTCGGGATAACGCCTGATGGGCGATGTAAAATGACAATAATAATCGCAGGCAAGTCCGAAATGGGACCTCTGCTCCGCGGAATAACAAGCCTTGTTCATACTCCTTAAGGTAAGCCTTGCAATAAGGTCCTCCTCGGGGGTTCCCTCAAGAGTAGTCAAAAGCTTCTGAATCTCCTTGGGATGAACCTCGCCGCTTCCGCATTTGATGTTATAGCCGAAGTTTCTGATGAAAGTCCTTAACTTGTCCATCTTGTCATTGTCGGGATTGTCATGGACTCTGTATAAAAACGGTATTTCCAGCCAGTAGAAATTCTTTGCAACGGTCTCGTTGGCCGCAAGCATGAACTCCTCAATAAGCTTGGTAGCTTCATTACGATCGTAGGGCTTTATATCTATGCAATGACCGTTTTCGTCCATCACAAGCTTGGACTCGGCAAAATCAAAATCGATGGCACCGCGCTTTTTTCTTTTTGCACGAAGGATCTTTGCAAGCTCATGCATCTTAAGAAACATGGGAACCAGCTCCTCATACTCCTTCATGGTGGCTTCGTCGCCTTCCTCGATGATCTTCTTTACCGCTGTGTAACTCATGCGGCGGTCCACATTTATGACCCCCTCAACGATGCGATAATCCGTCACCTCGCCGGAAGCATCAATGTCCATGATGCAGGACAAACAAAGCCTGTCCTCTCCTGCGTTCAGGGAACAAATGCCGTTTGAAAGCGTATGGGGAAGCATAGGAATAACACGATCCGCCAGATAAACGCTGGTGCCCCTCTCAAGGGCCTCATGATCAAGGGCCGAATTCTCCTGCACATAATTGGAAACATCCGCTATATGAACCCCAAGGCGATACTTGTCTCCCACCATTTCAAGGCTGACAGCATCGTCAAGATCCTTGGCATCCTCCGAATCGATGGTTACCATCTGAACTCCTCGAAGGTCCTCACGGCCCGCCATATCCGCCTCAGAAACAGGCTTTGAAAGACGCTCTGCCTGATTAAGAACCTTCTCCGGAAACTCTGTCTTAATACCCATTGCAAGAACAATGGACAATATATCCACACCGGGATCGTTGATGTGACCGATGATGGTGGTTACCTTTCCTTCGGGTTTGTGACGCTCATCACCGTAGGAAGTAAGCTCAACCACTACCTTATGTCCCGTAACCGCTCCCTTTGAGTGCTCAACGGGAATAAATATATCATCGTTAAGCCGTCTGCTGTCGCAGCGGACAAAGCCATAGCCCTTACCGCTCTGTTCGTAAGTTCCGACGATTATGTCATTTGAACGTTCAACGATCTTAACAACCCTTGCTTCCGCTCTTCCGCCCTTTGTTTTGGGCTTGATGACCTCGATCATTACGGTATCGCCGTTAAAGGCGCTCATTGAAAGATCCTTCGGAACAAAAAAGTCCTCCGCCATCCCCTCGACTTCAACAAAACCGAATTCCGGCCTTGCACCGATGTACTTGCCGGTAAACACGGGATATCTTGAATTCTTAAGGGCCCTTAAGGCGCTTTCTTCTGCCTTTCTTTCGGGACCGTTCCCCGGAAGAACAAGCTTTCCGCGTTTAGTCTGAACAATGAGCCCTTCATTTAACATCTCGTCGATCAAAGAATCAAACTCCGCCCTGTCCTCGTCGGAAACCTGCATAAATATCGCAAGTTCTTTCCTCTTCATGGCGGTATAAAGATCGTCTTTAAAAAGTTCCAGTATTAACTTTTTTCTTTTTTCCCGTAAATCTTTAGCCATAAATACCAATAAAAAACCACCCGTACTCAAGGCACGGGTGGTCAAAAATGCTTGTTACTTAAAATACATTAAGGTTTAAAACTGCACCGAGTACAAGGAATGCAACTGCAAGCCATTTTGTAAGGGTCTCGAGACGGCCTTCCATTGAACGGCCTTTCTGCTTGCCCCAGTATGTCTCGGCTGCTCCGCTGATGGCTCCGAGGCCTGCGGACTTACCTTCCTGCATCAGTACTACTACCAAAAGTGCCAATGAAACGATTATGAAAATGATTGTTAAAGCAATTCTTAATGCTGCCATTTATAAATCCTCCTAAAACATCAAGCAAAGGTTATATTATCATAATAGTATGAACATTTCAAGCACTTTTTCCTTTGCCGAAGGGACCTTTTTATTTCTTGATAAGAAGGCTTTCTCCGGTCATTTCTGCAGGCTGCTTCTCACCCATGCACTCGATGAGTGTGGGAACGATATCGCAGAGTTTTCCGCCTTCCTTAAGGGTGTAGTTCTCGTCGTAGTTAACAAGAATGAAAGGAACGGGATTTGTGGTGTGAGCTGTGAAAGGCTCCCCTGTCTCGTAATCGATGAGCTGCTCGCAGTTACCGTGATCGGCACAGATGAACATTACGCCGTTCTCCTGCTTAATAAGCTCTACAAGCTCGCCTACGCACTTATCGATGGTCTCAACTGCCTCAACGGCTGCCTCAACAACACCTGTGTGACCAACCATGTCGGGATTAGCGAAGTTACAGATGATAACATCGTAAACGTGATCGCCATCCTCGGTCTTGGCTGTAATAGCTTCGCTTAACTTATCACATACGGTGTAAGCTGCCATACGGGGCTTCTTGTCGTATGTGGGAACATACTTGGGTGAATTTACGAGAATTCTCTCCTCGCCTTCATTGGGCTTCTCAACGCCGCCGTTGAAGAAGAAAGTAACGTGTGCATACTTCTCGGTCTCAGCGATACGAGCCTGCTTCTTTCCCTTTGCCGCAAGCCACTCACCGAAGGTGTTTGTAACGGAGATCTTGTGGAATGCAACATCTTTGTTCTTAATTGTGGGATCGTAATCCGAGAAGCAAACGTATGTAACGTCAAGCCTCTTTCCGCGAGCGAACTTATCAAATTCATCATCACAGAAGCAGTGGGTGATCTCACGGGCTCTGTCGGGACGGAAGTTGTAGAATATGATGCTGTCGCCGTCCTTTATTGTTGCAACGGGCTTGCCGTCCTTTGTAACTACAGTAGGCTCAACGAACTCATCGGTAACGCCCTTGTCGTAGGAAGCCTGTAATGCCTTAAGACCATCGTCGCAGAGGATGCCTTCGCCCTTTGTAAGTGCGTTGTAAGCTCTCTCTACTCTGTCGTAGTTGTTATCACGGTCCATTGCGTAGTAACGTCCGGTGATGGTTGCAAGCTCGCCTGCTCCGATTTCCTTCATCTTCTCAACAGCTGCCTCTACATAACCGAGACCGCCTGTGGGAGGTGTGTCACGTCCGTCAAGGAATGCGTGAAGGTAAACCTTTGAAAGGCCAAACTGCTTAGCCATCTCAAGGATCGCATACATATGTGTGTTGTGGGAATGAACACCGCCGTCGGATAAAAGACCGTAGATATGAAGGGAAGAATCCTTCTTCTTACAGTTCTCCATTGCCTTTACAAGGGCTTCGTTCTTAAAGAAATCACCGTCCTGGATCTCTTTGGTGATCCTGGTAAGCTCCTGATAAACGATGCGGCCTGCACCCATGTTAAGGTGACCAACCTCGGAGTTACCCATCTGTCCGTCGGGAAGACCTACAGCCATTCCGCTGGCATAGCCCTTAACGAAGGGATATTCCTTCATAAGCCTGTCCATTACGGGAGTCTTTGCGATAGCAACCGCATTGCCTTCCTTCTTGTCATTTAAACCATATCCGTCAAGGATCAATAAAACTACAGGTTTTCTTGCCATCTTTTCTCTCCTCTATGTAAAATTTTTATAATGCCTTTAAAACGTTGGTATTATACACTATTTCAAGCGCTATTGTAAATTATCTTAAGACAAATTTATTAACGGAAATCTTTGAAATATCGCCGTTTTGCACAATTTCGTACTCATTTCCGGCAGTTCGGTAAGCAATAACTAACTCCGCGCCTTCACTATACGCCACATAGTAGGAATTGTCATCATTAAAAAGTGAATCCATCGGTGATTCATGCCCGATCTTTTTTAAGAAGTCTTCAAAGTACGGCTGACCGTAGATCCACTCACCGTCGGGAATGTTATGCTCGATGAGCTCCGCCGGAAACAGCTTTCCCGCCTCCATATAAGGGTACATAACATTCACATCATACAAGAACACATCCCACACATAGAACCCATCGGTCCTGTATTCCGCGAGATCCTCATTGTTCGTCCTTGCGGTAAACACATTCTGATGAACCGTATAATCCATTCGAAGAAAAACAATAGGAACAAGAAGCAGCGCCCAGATTGCCAATGATTTAAGCTCCGATTTATGGATCGTATCAACGCCGTTCACGCCGTCCACAAGCCCTATGAGCATTCCGATCTGGAACAGCAAAAGGATACGCTCCGGTGCCCTTCCCTGAAGGTAGCAGGCCCCTATAAAGGCCATTCCTACAATGAAAGAAACACATACGGACCACTTAACCGTCTTCTCCTTGCAAAATCCCAATACAATGACCATCAGCAGGCATATCAGAAGAAGGATCATAAGCGCCGTATAGCTCGAAAGATAATTCTTTACAAATCCCTTCAAAGGATTCGGATCCACCAGCCTCGTTCCCCCGGCTTTAAATCCGTCAAGAACCACGCTGAGTGTCGTCTCATTCATGTTCTCCGTATCCATCAGATAGTGAAGATAATGATATCCGCCCTCGTAATAATCAACGATGGATGACCGTAGATTTGAATACTCCATTCCTCCTCTGTACCGCTCACTGCTGACAGTAACAAACTTGGAAACGATCATTACAATGAACATAAGAACAAAAATACAGACCGGGATGAAGTGTCGCTTCAGAAGTTCAATGATCCGTGTTTTACTGAATGAAAAGGCTTTGAACAAAAGCGAAATTCCAAAGAACATCAGCATGATAAGCGCCGACTCCTGCCTGAACAAAAAGGCCGTAAACCACACAAATACGCCCTCATAAACCTCGGCCTCATACCCGTCATTAAATGTTCCCATCAAAATAAGCAGGCTGCCACTAAGTGCCAGCACCGCCGTCAGAACCGTAAAGTTCGAATGCACCGTATCCAGCGCCCCATAAATCACTGTAACGGCTCCCGCCGTCAAAAGCGCCCGCCTGTAATCTCTCTCAAAAAACTTAAGGATCCCCTTAACCAGAAAATACAAAGACAAAAGAACGCAGACCCACACCAGCAAAAGGTATCCGTCCGCATATCGAAAAACCTTCGAAAGCCCCTTAACGATCACCGCCGTCAAAGGATGCACAAAGAAAGTATAGTTATCCTGCTCCGAATAAGCCCCATTAAGCACCATGGATATCAAAAAGTTATCAATATCCCCATACTGCTTAACAAAGTGCTCAAACGCCGCATACACCCCCACAAATCCCAGTGGAATGATGCTCATTATCAACTTGTATCTGTCAATCTTCTTCAAACTCTTCATAGCACTCCCATTATCCCCCAAATACCGCTTTCTGGCAACAAAAAATGGCGCCGGATCCCAGCGCCTGTCGGTGGACCCAGACCTCTCGGTCAGCCCAAATCAGATTCCTAATATGCCTTAATAATGAGAAATCTATTTTACAATAAACATCTCCATTATTTCCGGTGTAATATCTTTCCCTGTCAAACCATGCTCTTTTACATATTTGGCATAAGCCCTGTAATCCATCCTATATTCGCACTTAGTGGGCACAAAAGGATTCACTCTCTCGACAAATTCCCTGACTAAAGCATCTTTTGGATTATTAAATAATACTGCCTGACCATTCATAATTGTAAACCACCATAACGTTTTTTGCGTGATAACCACTTCTTTAATAGTTCCTCACTTCTCTGCCTCTCAGCAGTTCCGTATGGATACTTTGATAAAGGCTGTTTGGGCGGTTCAGAAACCATAATATCCAAAAGCCTTTTTAATGCATCCGGATCAGTTATTTCAATTCTTCTTTCAAATGTATTAGTAGGCATAACATTCTTTCTCTCTGGAATCATTCCTCATAAATATCTGCATCCAAATAAATACTGTCATTATAAATCGGAGTAATTATGTTATTGGAAGTATATAACGCAGCAGCTTCCCCATTGGTTTCTTTACCAATGAAACCGATAATTCCGTCTTCTTCCATCTCAATATTTTTCGGTTTATAAATAATGATCCATGTATCATATATATTTGCAAGTTGCTCTTTAAAAACACGCATACCTATCCTAATATCTTTTAGAGAAAGCAACTTAGTATTGGTCGAAGTACTGTTCATGATTAGCCCTACTTTTTTACAATGATAACATATAACAGAAATGTCTTTGCTCTAAACATCTCATGTTCTTCAAATATTTCTAAATTTTCCCGGCAAATTAGTTTGTAAGTAAATTTAAATTATCACAATCTTTGTTCATTAAATTACCCATAAAATCCATTTCTATAATGGAAATATCATCTATACAATGAGTTAGCTTTCTTATGAATTCAAGACAAGCCTTAAGGATCGTATCGCAATATATTTCATTATATCGATTCCCACGTTCGCCATAAAAGACAATCCAACCCTTATTTTCATACTGAAGGCAAACAGCTTCTTCCTGATAACCCTTAAGACAATATGCAGATACCGGATATCGTTCCCTTAAAGCAGTGTCCAGCGCACATATGATTGTCCTGGAATCCATCTTCAAATATTTTCCCCCCCTCAATAATCAAATCCTTGTCTATTACAAATATAAAATAAAGAAGAGTTTCCTTAAAGCCATTGCATTTGGTGATAACGAGAATATGATATAACAAAACGACATTGAAAATCCTAATTCTCCAACAAAATGTTGGAGAATTAGTGTTACATTTGTCACTTCATAAAAACGGTACTCATCTTACATCCATAAAACCCTGCAACTTTCCTATTGATTGCTTCTGCAGATATTTCCACAGATTCTTTATCTGCTTCATTATCTGCAACGGATGTACAAACAATCCCCGTTTCGCCTTCTCCGATCTCTATCCTCATATGATCTTTTCGGGAATTATAATATTCCAGCAATATCGTTCCGAGAGACGTTGAAGTAATTTCCGGCTGAATAACAAGGCCCTCGATAATGTAATCAACTTTATCTATCAGTGAAGAAGAAATAGCCTTTCCGTCGTTTTTGTCCCCTTGGGCTTTCATAGAACGCATAGATGATAATATTCTCTTGTTATATTCCAGAAGATCATCTGATTCAGCTGTCCTTTTCTCAGAGGTCTTTTTCATCGCTTCCGCATATGCAGCAACACGTACCGCCTGGGTTAATCGATTATATTCATTTTCGGAGATTATAACTACATTCTGACTCTTCTTTCTGGAAACAATGATCGTTTCACCTGAATAAGCCCGATCAAAATACTCCTTAATATTCGCCCTGACTTCCATCTGTTTAGCTACCATATTCTGCCTCCGCAAAACCGTACTCTTTTTTGTACGCTTATTTTATCATATCATCTTCGAATACGCAACAAAAAAACAACCGGCATTTCTGCCGGTTGTAAGAAAGCATATTATTATGGATTTGCAATAGCATCTGCGTTAGCAATAAGGAATTCCTTTGCCTTTGCGTAGAACTCATCGCAGGCCTTCTGATATGTGTAGGACCCCTTTACGGTTGCGGTGAAGGTGTAATTAACCTTCGGAAGGGTGGCCTTGAAGGCTCCTGTGTCTTCGTTGAAGGTAATCTTAACGTTCTGTGAATTCCAGTCTGTACCGCTTATAAGGTAACTGTGGGCAAAGCCTGCCTTCCACTCGTAGGTACTTTCGTTCGCCGTAAAGTAGAAAATTCCGCGGCCGGACGCTTCATCGTATAAGGCATTGTTGGAAGCATCATATGTAGCTTCATAATAGATGAATTTACGCTGCCCATAATCGTAGTGGCCGGTACTCATTTTATTTCTTAAAAGAAGAACCCTATAGTTACCTTTACGATTAATCTTTACACCAAACTGCGTATAGTTATTGCTGGAGTTTGACCACAGATTGCAATCCTGCAGCCATGCGATATCAGCATCTTCCCATGTATCTGTATCAGGTGCATAGCGCTGGATCTTATATCCTATGCAGTTGCCAAGATGAATATGGTTTCCATAGATTCCGCTGAAAGAATCATAATTAACCGAAAAACCTTCTCCGGGATTAACAGTGATATAATCGGAACCTACACCGGCAACACTCATTCCTTGTGGCTTATATTTTATCATGACCGGTTCCATGATAGCACCTTCAATAGAATACTTGGATTTTGGAGTATCCGAATAAGGCCATGCAATATACTTGTTCCCGTCCTTCGTATATACTATCTGCCACTTAATCTCGACTTCATATCTCTTATTTGAATCAAGTATAAGCGTTTCCTTACGAAGATTGATGGCATTACCATATTCAGAAGATGAAAGCATCCAATCGCACCAGTTGCCGAAAGTCTTGGGATTTCCCTCAGCGTCAAGAGACGTGATCTCACGATATCTCCATATTCTTTCACAGGAAAAAGCACCCTGATTTATATGATATCTTGCCTCCAGTTCCTGCTTCAAATATCCCCAGTCGAACTGTGCCGAAGAATTGTCGGTACCACGTTCCATTATACCATCGTATGACAGCCCGGAATTTCCCTTAAGAAGGTAGTAATCGTAATAATTTACCTCACCAAGTGCTTCATCACCATAGTAGAGGGTGTGAGCTTTATTCAACCCACCGGTATGCATTACTTCTCCAAGGATCTGGAAAGAATTGCTTACCTTAACACCGCCCACACTGTAAGAAATATGTTTCTTAAGAGTAAGCGTAAAATCTGTCTCGGGAGTAGTATCCAAAAGGAACTTGGTAACAACAGCCCCGTTTCCTATCGGATTACCTGAAAGATCCGTAAATGTGGACATATCATTATGATTAACTTTCAATTCAAAGAAATCATTGTAGAATGACTTATTTCCACTGTTGTATCTGATCTCACGATCCGCTCCGTCTTCGCTGTAAACCAAAGACCATTTGATGGTATAAGGCGATATGTAATCACCTTCAGCTTCCAATGTGGGTTCACAACCCAGATTGTATCCGTCTAAGAAAGAATCGATACTGTAAACGGCTCCTTCACGAAGGTCAGTACCGGAAGTTTTGGCTCCTGTCACAGTAAATCCGATAACACGACGCACATAAATCGTAACAACCTTCTGTGCTGCAGGAGTAAGTCCGTCTTCCTTCTTCTGGTTTGACTGAATAAGAACCCTTAATGTTGCAGCAGTCTCGTCACGTCCTACATCTACAGAAAGTGTAACATTTGGCTCTGTTGTAGATGTAACAACCGTTGATTTTGAAGGATCATCTTTTCTGTAAATGATCGTATTGGGATCGGATGCACCAATAAGTTCCCATGTTACTCCGTCCTGCCTGGTGGCACCGGTTATTGAAACAACAATATCACCGGTATAAAGAGGCTCAAGGAGCATCTTGTCGTTACTGTTGATCTTGATATTGTTTTCATTAACGATTGTATCAACATCTATATTTCTTGAAGCAACGGTATAACTTCCGGCGTACATCTTACTTGCCTTCTCAACACCGATATTCATGATGACACGTCCCGAATCGGAGAAATCATTCGCATCAACCATAAATGCATTGATATTTTCGGCAAGAGTCTGGGTTTTACCGTTGAAAGTCAGCTTAACCGTTTTCGTAGATGAGTCAAAAGTAACGACATAAGTCACGATCGTGTTATCAACGACCTTTTCAATCGTTAAACTATCGCCGGAAACCGTAGCGGTTATCGCATTCTGAACAAGATTTTCAACCTGATTTGCAAGAAGCTGAGCTTCCTGCTGAAGTTCAACCTCAACCGAGCTTCTGGAATAACTATTGGCGCTTATGACCATAACTCCGGCCACGGAAGCACCAACAAGACCCATTATTGCCACAGCGCAAATGAGTTCCACAAGCGAAAAACCACGGTTATTCACTTTTCCAAAGAATCTCTTGATCATTCTCATATTCTCTTATACCCTAATCAGCCGTAAATTCCTCGACAACCTCAATCTTACCTGTTATCTGATATACATGTAAATAATATGACCTTCCGGCTTTTGAAGCCTTGACCCATAAAGAGCCGGTCGTATCTTTAAGTCCGCCGGTGCTTCTGTCAAATCGGATGGTAACTCCGCTTGAAGTAAGTGCATTTACCGGTTCCGTGCCGTCGTTCGAATAAGTAACGGCCACGGATGAATCTCCGATCCTTGTACGCTTTGTTACTATATCAGTGGCGGTATTATAAATCTGTTCCTCAAGAAATATCGTACCGTCAGCCTCTGCATACAAGATGGCAACCATATCATATTTTCCCATTGCAGTTGTCCGATCGTTTGTCAGGGCGATCTTTAAGCGGTCCGTACACTCTCTTGCCTTCTTTCCGGACAGCATTCCTGCTCCAAGAAAAACAATGGATGAAAGGACAACCATGATCGCTATGACAACCATCAGTTCAACAAGGGTAACACCCTTATTGTCTTTATTCATAAATACTCCCACCGTTCATCGTAACAAAGGATTATTAACGGATTGTAATTACTGTTTCTTCCAGTTGGCGTAGTTAACATATTCGCCGATATCATATTCTCTTCTTGCATCCTTGGAATCCTTGGCATCAGCAACGATCGAAGTATAGGATTCATTTATGGACCAGTTCATATCCGGTACAGTAAAAAGAAAGTCCGTCTCAATACGCGCGGTATATGCCTGTCCTGCAGGATTGTCTGTTGATGTATAAGAAATGCGAACATTTCTCAAATATACAAATCCGCTGTCAAGCTCCTCAATATCCAAGGTTCCGCCTGCTACCACAGTACCGTCTGAATGAGTATAAGGAGAAAGAACGATCTCGGTTGATGCCGAATCAAACTTTGATTCGATCAGACTGTTAAGAAATCCGACAGCATCCCCCCCGGTCTTTGTTGTCCAAAGATCCTGAAGTGCATCAAAATACTCTTCCTGGAAAGAAGCATATCTGGTATAAGGATCGTCAACGGAGTAACGGATCATATTATTGACATAAGCAGTCTTTGCAGCTTCCGATGCTATCTCCGTAAGACCGGCCCTTATCTCTTCCATTGCAGTTTCCGTATCATAGAACGACTGCTTAACATCCTTATCCGTCTTCTTCATGACATAGTTCATATTGGACAGATAAAGAAGTGTTGTCGCAAGTATCGAAAGAAAGGCAATAACAACAATTACCATGACAAGGGTTGAACCCTTATCATTTATCCGACTCTTAAATATGCACTTTTTCCCACATATTTTTCTATCAGTCATTCATCGTACCTGTAAGTCTTGAATTTCTCTCATTTACACTATCAACAAGATTTGACGGATCAAAGGTATTACCCACGCCCATATAGTTAAATATCTCTACTTTAAGTTCGTACAGTAATACGGTTTTCTCCGGTTTTGTAAGTCCATCAACCAATTCCATTGCAGTAGAATGACTGATATTGGAAAGATTATATGTCTTCGCCGGATTTCTCTGCTTGGTAACCAGATCCATCAGAATATTGTGATAAAGAACAATATCCGAATCCGTAGCATCTATATTGGGCTCATAAGTAGCTTCCCTTACGGTTATCATCGCATCATCAAGAGTTCTGCTCTTTTGCTTTACAAAGAAATAATTGATTCTCGAAGTGGAACTGATAACATAATCATCTTCCATCTCGTAAGGCTCATAAGCGGGATAGACAAACATGAACACGTTTTCAAGGTTAGCCCCCGTAACGGAGTTATCATATACGGTCTGATCTTCAACATATTTATAGATAAGCTGATCCGCCTCACCGATCGTCAAGGTTTTGCTGTGATGGTCCGCATCCACATAAGGATATGCATTGACTGTTGCATAGAATATTACGGAAACATTAACCTTGCCTCCGTCAGCGCTGACTGTGGTCTCTCTTCTGACCTTTATCTTGCTGAGATTACCTGTGTCCGCAAGGATCATATCCTTGGTGTAGTTACCTTCCCAGCTGATAATACCGTTAATATCAACTTTATACTGTCCGCTTAAAGTATTTAACTTGGTCACAAACATATCGATGATTCCGTTGTAACCATAGTTGTTAGCAAATATATCTTCCGAATACACAGCATCCATGTATCCGTTCATATTCTTGATATCATCGAGTTCCTCTACTCCATAAAGCGAATCCCCTGAAGAATTCGTTGCAGAATAGGGTGTGACCGTAACCCTTGCATCATACTTGTTACCTTCATAGGTCATACCATAAAGATAAAAGAATGAAGGATCATTGATTGTGGCACCCTCGGTACATGAATATGCCTCAAGAGAGCCTGTATCATATACCTTAAATGGTACTCCGCTTGCCGGATCAAACTGATCCTTAAGTTCGTCAAATGAGTAAGCCTTGAATCCTTCCATCAATGACTCAGCCGCACTTGTCACGGTCTGATTCTTACGTGACTGAGCATTATACTTTGAAGCAAGAACAAAGCTTCTCAAAATAGGTCCCAGACAGATGCCCAGAATGATCACAGCGATGATGAGCTCAACAAGGCTGAAACCCGCGTTATTCAGTTTAACCTTCTTGGCGCATCTCTTACCGATCATTACTGTGAAACTGTCTCCTCATTGTTTGTATTGCCTTCTTCAGTCTCCTCTTCTACAGGGATCTTAAAGATATCTTCTACACCGGCCTTGTATTTGAAGGTGGGAACCGGTTCATAAACCTTTCCGTCGATACCCTTTACAAAATCGAAGGTGTAGCTTACCGTGCCTTCAAGTGCATTTTCAGATTCACTGTAGACATAGGTAATATTGTTAATTGTACCCTTCTTTGCGTTATCGGCAATGGCTTTGATGGTATCCTTTAAATTATAGTAGTCGATAACATCTGTATAACTTGCCGTTCTGGTAGCAAAAATAATGGCATTTTTATACTTCTCAAGTCCTGCAGCTTCAACAACATCCTGTTCGATGGTACGAAGCGCCTCGCGGGAGCCTAAAGAAATAGCCTTATACTTAAACTCAGCTGCATTGTACATATCGTATGCAAGAACAAGCGCATCCTCTTCCTTAACATCTGCCGGATAAGGAGTAAAGATACGGTCTATTTCCTCCTCCATGTCCTTGATACTCGTTTCATACATCTCATGATTCTCATAGTACTTGGAAAGTTCGGCAACACGAGTCTTCAGAGTTGCATTCTCACGCTTTAAAGTCTCGGTCTTTTCCGTCATTTTCTGATATACCAAAAGGTAAAACGCAAGTATTGCAAGTAAGCATAAGAGGATAACATATAACATTATATTTTTTGCATTTGCTGCTTTATTATCTTTCATAATGTCCCCCTTACTGATTCTCTATAGCGCTATAATAGATTGCGTCAAAATATACTATCGATAAACTTACGGTATAAACGATCTGCTCTTCTTCCTCTTCTTCAGAGCCTTCGCTATTTTCGGAATTGTCAGCATCAGCCTCTTCCGATGATTCTTCGGAACCTTCATCCTCGGCTTCTATCTGTTCCTTAGGCTCTGCCGCTATGGAATTGACAACTACATCAAGTGTACAGTCAAAGTCTCTTACCGCCTGAACAAAACCAATGGCAGAATCGATGGTTTCAAATTCAACCGCCAATGTGCATTCGGAAGGTGAAGAAGTGAATTCTTTAACCTTTGCCTCCTCAGGAAGTGCCTTCTCAAGGCTGTCAAGGAATGCTATGAGATTATCATTCTCACTGTAGGTTAAGTTATCATCGATCAAAACCTCGTCATGGAACGCCTTCACCTTTTCATACTTGTGAAATAATTCCTCCGAAGGGGCATATTTAGCCTCGTCATTCTTAAGTGCTAAATTGGTAACTTTTGCCGCCGCAAGTTCGGTAAATGCCAGGAAATACAAAGCTCCACAGATTGTAGCGGTAAGAATGGCAACAAGAAATGCCACATTCTTGTAATTTACATCTTTTAAATCGTTCTTTTTCTTCTCTTCGTTAACGAAGCCTACAGGAGCTAAACCTGCGCCGATGGTGGAAACATATTTTCCGCTGCTTCCCTCTCCCGCCGCATGGTTCCAGTTAATTCCGCGGATGTTATTACATACGACGGTCTTTACTCCCAGCTCATTTGTAAAGAGCTTCGATAAGCCACTTATATCCGATCCCATACCTATAAGGGAGATCTTAGTAACAGGCTTATCCGGATTTTTTGAATTGTAAAGATCAAGTACTCTTGCGATATTTCCGATAAGGGGTGCAAGAGAATCCGTTATATCTCTCATGGCCTTGGCAACCTTCTCGGTTACCTGGGGCTCATCGTCGTCCTTTTCAACAACCTTCGTGTTATCGTTGATAACAAGTCTTATGCACCTGATCCGCTTTAACTCCTCATAGGCCTCTTCGTAGGTCTTCTGTGGAAATGCGTTGGAGCTCATCAGTGCAAACATCGCATTTTCAACGCCATAAACCACATTTCTCTGCATCATCATATTCTGTCCGCTGATGATGGTAGCGATGGACTGCTTCTCTTCCACACGAAGAACCATCTCGGTCTCATCCTTGATCTCATTCTTCATTATCTGGTAAATGCTGTTACCTGAGTAATCAAGACTGATAAGATGCAAACCAAGCTGGTCACATAACTTTTCATATCCCTGAATGAGCTGCTTGTGGCAGGCCATTACAAGAACCTTCAATTTATTGGTACCGTCCGTTTCCTTGATATTTCCGATAACAAGGTGGCCCAGTTCATAATCATTTAGATTGATAGGGAAATAATCACCGGCATTTGCTTCAACAAGAGCCTGAACCTGAGTAGCTTTAACAGAGGGAAGCATAACTTCTCTCGTTGCGATCTTTGAAGAAGTGACAGAACAAACCGCCTGCTTCGTTCTCATCTTGTTAAAGCCGATAGCTTGTCTTAAAGTTGTGATAAATTCGGGATTTTCCGTAAGAAAGCCATCCTCGTAAACCCCTTCGGGTGTGGGAATGGTGAAATACTTGTAGACCTTCGGGTTCTTCGCACGAAAATCCATTTCACAGACCTTCGTAAGTGAATACCCTACCTCAATACTGATTATCCTGTTAGCCATAACACTCCTTTATATCGATCCTCAAATTCTCAAAAAGGAAAGATACCAATCTAAGAATAAATTACCCCATAAAGCGGCAAATGCCACTCCGATCGACAGATACGGTCCCATAGCAAGAACATGATCCGCCTTTGATACCTTCATCCGGATAACGTGGACCACGGCACCCACTATACATCCGGTGAAAAACGCTACGATGATAAGTTTCCATCCCAGCACAAGGCCGCAGGCCGCCATTAATTTAATGTCGCCGCCTCCGATAGCCCGTCCGTGTGTAATTGCATATAGCAACAATAAAAACAAAGAAACGCACAAGGCCCCAATTAAGTAGTTAAGCCAGTTGCGATAATCGGTTGCAACTCGTACAACCCCCAGTATGGCAATAAAGATATTAAAGCCCACCGGTATCTCATAGGTTCTGAAATCTATGACACTTAATGCAAGTAATGCCGAGAAAAGCAGGCAGTAGAGTAGGGATTCTACTATCGCCCCCTTCATTACTATGAATACCACCACATAGAGGGCGCCGTTAAGCGCCTCTATGATGGGGTACTGAGCGGAAAGCTTTGTTCCGCATTTTCTGCATTTTCCTTTAAGGAACAACCAAGAAAACACGGGAATAAGATCGTACCATTTCAATTGGTAACCGCATTCCATGCAGTGTGATCTCACCGTTACGATATTCTCTTTTTTCGGTATCCTGTAGATACATACGTTAAGGAAAGACCCTATAACTATGCCGTAAAGAAATACAAGCAGTGAAAAAATAAATATATCCATTATGTTCCTTAAATAACAATAATATTACTTTCCTACAAAAGCATTATCTGTAACCTTAATATATTTTGCTTCGCCAGTGTATGTAATCTTACCATCAGTAGCAACAACTGCTTTAAGAGCAGTAGTAGACCAGTCGCCCTTAATCTTTACGCCAGTAACACTCTTTCCATCGTCAGAAGCTGCAAAAGTATCAGGCATTCCCGTGATTACAAATACTCCGGAGGCGCCATCAATAGTAATTTCTGCAGAAGGCTGATCAGCCATGTAAGCCTGGCATACAGTAACGATACTATCAAGGTTCTGAACGTCAGTTGATTCCTTTGACTTCTCAACATACTTAACGAACTGAGGTGCAAGAAGTCCGATGAGAACTACCATAATAGCAATAACGATGATAAGTTCTACGAGTGAAAAACCTTTGTTGTTTAACTTTTTCATTTTTAAATCTCCTTTTGTTTTGTTTTTATCTTAAACACCTGTCCCTACAACCGGGTGCCTAATTCATAATTAACCAATACTGCTTAAATCACCATACATTTTAAACATAGGTGCCATACATGCGCCAATCAAGACAAGAACAAGGCCTGCAAGAATTATAATGATCATTGGCTCCATAAATGCCATCAATGCCTGAACCGCCGCTTCAACTTCCTCGTCGTAATAGTCGGCCAATTTATTAAGCATCTCCTCTGTATTACCCGATTCCTCACCAATTTTTACCATGTGGTATACCATTGGAGGAAAAAGTCCGACATCCTCTAATGGTCTCGAAAAAGGCTGTCCTATTGTAATCTCTTCCTTACAAGTCTGCATTGCTTCTTTAAAGTAGACGTTATTTAGAACCTGCCCGGATATTTCTACTGCTTCCACCAAAGGAACGCCTGCCGCCATAAGCGTTGATAACGTTCTGGCCATCATAGATGACGATTGTTTAACTTCAAGATTCTTAAACGCCGGAATAGACAACTTAATCTTGTGCAAAACATGTTTCCCCGAATCGGTCTTCGCCCACGCAGCAATCATTATTGCCAAAGCTATAAGAATAGGAAGTAGTATGAACCAATAAGATAAAAGGAAATCACTTGCTTTCTGAACAGCAACAGTAATTCCGGGAAGATCTGTCCCCAACTGATCAAACATATCCGTATATTTGGGAATAATCATCACCAACATAACTACAATCATACCTATTGCAACGCACAAAACTACGATAGGATAAATCATAGCTTTTTGCACCAGAGACCTTATCCTTGCAGATTTTTCAAAGTGGCTTGCCATACGATCCATAGCCACATCCAGCGAACCTGACGCTTCTCCTGCAGCAATCATGTTAACCATCAAATCGGGGAAAACCTTGGGAAACATCGCTACCGAATTCGAAAGGGTTTCACCCTTCTCTACGTTAACTCTGACTCCTGAAATGGCATCCCTTAACATCTTGTTTTCAGTCTGTTCTTCAAGCATCTTTAAGCTGTCAAGGATCGTAACACCCGCCTTCGTCATACTAACGAACTGACGGCAGAAAACCGAAAGATCACGGGGCTTGGGCTTGGTGTTAAACTCGATATTAATGTCTTTGTTTAACAGGTTCTGCTCCCTTGCAGATACAAGAATGAGCCCCTGTGCCTTCAGCATGCTTTTTACATCATCCACGCTTTCGGCATCGCAACTGCCCTTGGTTGTTTTACCCATTGTGTCTATTGCTTCATAACCAAATGTAGCCATTCTGCTCCATCTCCCCTAAAGAAGTTTTCCCCTTAGTTGACTAAGAGGCTTTATTTCTTCTTCCCTAGTTAACTAGGGCAATTTCTTATGAATCAAATGATACCTTCACCATTTCACTGAAGGATGTGATTCCTTCAAGTACATATTCGGAAGCACTCATACGGAGGGTATGCATTCCCTGCTTTAAAGCTTCCTGCTTGATCTCCTCAGCGTTTCCGCCCTTTGAAATAATGTTCTTAAGTGGCTGAGTCATCTCCATGATCTCGTATACACCGATACGTCCCTTATATCCCATATCATCACACTGACTGCAGTGGAAATTCGGGTCCTTAATTCTGGGCTCGTAGATAATGTGCTGAACTGAAGGATCTACGCCCATTACGCGACACTCCTCTTCCGTTGCTATCTTCTTCATTCGACAGGCGGGACATAAGCGCCTTACAAGTCGCTGGGCAATAACGCCTACTACCGAGTCGGCTATCAGATAGGGTTCAACGCCCATATCTTCAAGACGGGTTATGGTACTTGCCGAAGAGTTTGTATGAAGTGTAGATACAACCAGGTGACCGGTGATGGAGGCCTGAACTGCAATACCTGCCGTCTCCTGGTCACGGATCTCACCGATCATGATGATATCCGGGT
>JAEEGL016070443.1_pt1 | contig 31471 bp, 24 predicted proteins | sample 9134231 | NCBI WGS metagenome assembly JAEEGL01 (sample SAMN16246548, study PRJNA631951) | gut metagenome | biome: gut microbiome; feature: rumen; material: fiber-attached | host: Bos | place: Iran: Karaj | collected 2018-10 | reverse complement strand
GTGCGCTTCGCAGGTTCAAGCGTTCATGCGCGAAGTCCGGCGTTCTTGCCGAGGTTCGCAAGAGAGAGCACTATGAGAAGCCCTCTGTAAAGAGAAAGAAGAAGTCTGAAGCTGCGAGAAAGAGAAAGCATTAATAAGACTTACGAAGACCGCCTGAGAAGGCGGTCTTTTTTGTTCCGCGTTTTGAGGACAGTTTTCGCGGGCTAAAACTCAAGAGGGCTTTAGCTTTGTAAAGTACAGAGCAATTAGATATAATTAGGTCAATAAAGATAAAGTTGAGAATAGTTTTATGTTATTGACCGGTAAGAACTGGCGCTTATCGGCATCTCTTAAGGTTGGAGATGCCGATACGCTCCTTAATACTTTGCTTGAGAATCGCGGAATAACCGAAGGACAATCCGTAGAGCAGTTTTTGTCTGATGACAGCGGATTCTGGCACGATCCGTTCCTTTACAATGATATGCGTAAGGCTGTCGACATCATCGTTGACACGATCGATTCGCGCGGAAAGGTTCTAGTCTACGGAGATTACGACTGTGACGGTGTTACCGCGACAGCCATACTTGTCAGATATTTCAGAAGCCATAATGCGGATGTGAGTTACATCGTTCCTCACAGGTCTGAGCATGGCTACGGCCTGACGGAAAAGATCATGGACAAGGTCATCGAGGAGAACCCGAACCTTGTAATTACAGTTGACTGCGGAGTCACGAATCTTGATACTGTCGCGGAGCTCAAAGAGCGCGGCATCAAGGTCATCGTAACCGATCACCACAACGTTAAGGATGAACTGCCGGATGCGGACTGCGTTATCTGCGCAAAGCGTCCTGACAATGCATATCCGTTTACAGAACTTTGCGGTGCGGGCGTTGCGCTCAAGGTCGTTGAGGCTTTGGGCAAAGACGGAAGGCACGGTCTTAACAACAATCTCTGGCGTCAGGCCATAGAGCTTGCGGGACTTGCGACTATCGCCGATCTGGTATCGGTAACCGATGAGAACAGGACCATTATCAAGCGTGCATTTAAGAGTATGCAGAATCCTTCAAACGTCGGCGTAAAGGTCATGAATGAGATGCTGCTGACTGCGGGCAAATCACTTGATGAGACGTTCATCTCGTTCAATGTCGTCCCCAGGATCAATGCGGCGGGAAGGCTTTACGATTCATCTGATGCGCTCAAGCTTTTCCTTGAGAATAACCCTTCGGAGGCCAAGCAGGCCGCGCAGGATCTTACACGCGAGAATGACGAGCGCAAGGAGATCGAGGCTAAGGTTTTCGAGGAGGCAAGAGCGCAGCTCGAGAACCCGGACAGACCCGAGAAATGGAGCCTTACAAATACCTGCGGTCCCGTTGTCGTATATGGAAAGAACTGGCATCAGGGAGTCCTCGGAATCGTTGCGGGCAAGCTCGCGCAGTTCTATGGAAGATCAGCGCTCGTGTTTACTGACGATGCTACAGAGCCCGGATGCGCAAAGGGTTCAGGAAGAGCGTTTGGTGAGTTCGATCTTTTCAAGTGCCTTGAAGGGATATCTGATAAGCTCGTGAATTTCGGCGGACATAAGAAGGCTGCCGGCATGCTTGTAAGAAAAGAAGGCATGGGTGCTTTCATGGAGGCGCTTGAGGCTGAGGCAAAGAAGATTGCCGAAGAGAAGGGTACGGATGCCTCTGATGACAGTGATAATTCGATCGACGTCGAGTGCGAGCTCATGCCGTCTGCGGTGAACTTTGAATCTTACACGAAAGTATGCAGATTAAGGCCTTTCGGAATCGGTAACGCCAAGCCTAATTTCGTTACGAGAGATCTCGTGGTAAGAGAGATCGGAACAATGAGCGACGGCGCGCACTTAAGGCTTGAGCTGACTGACAGCACGGGCAAGTACACGATGTCTGCGGTCGGATTCGGCATGGGAAGCTATTACTATCTCCTGAGATCCGGTGATATCGTAGACATCTGTTATACGATGAACGAGTACTCTTACAGGGGCGAGACCACATTGTCGCTCCATTTGAATGACATTCTTCCCGAGTCCGGAAAAGGATTCATGTGGCAGAAGGCGGAGATCGCCGAGAAGCTTTATTCCAGCGGTCTTGAGCCGAGTCAGATAACAAAGATCGCACCCGGCGAAGACATCATTCCGCAGATGATTCCCCGTGACGAGCATTTTGCGGAGTGTTACCGTATAATTGATAAGTTCGCAGGCAATTCACTGTCGACAGTCGACTGCGCGCTGCTTGCAAGGCTGATCAATAACAATTCGGAGGCTGACATCACGCCTTTCCAGACGAAAAGATGCCTCGAAGTGTTCGCGGACTGCGGGCTCTTGAGACTGCGTGAGATAACTCCGATGAGGATGTGCTTCAATATCACACCGGGCGGACCGAAGGTGAGACTGAGTGATTCAGAGGTTTACAGGAAGGTGACTAATGTCGGCTAAAACGAATAAAGACAAACTGAATAACCTTGATCAGTCTGCCGCCGAGGCGGAAGCTAAAGAACGCGAGTATTTAGAGAACGATGAACTGGTTCCCGAGATAGCCGAGGAATACGAGGACAGTTTAAACGATATCCTTAATACCTACGACGTCTATGCTCATGCCGCGAACCTCGAAGATGAAGCAATCGAAGCTGACCACGTCATGCTCCGCAAGGCGTTTGTTTTCGCGTTTAAGGCACACAGGAACCAGAAGCGTAAGAACGGTAGCCTTTACATCATTCATCCGCTCGCTGTTGCAGGAATATTGGCTGACCTGAAGGTTGACGTTAATACGCTGGCGGCTGCGCTCCTGCACGATACGATCGAGGATACCGCCGCTGATTTCGACATGGTCTCCAGGAAGTTCGGCGAAGCTGTCGCAAACCTCGTTGACGGCGTGACCAAACTCAATCTGAAGCTCGATAACGTTATATACAACTCCAAGGATGACATTCAGGCATCGAATGTCCGCAAGATGTTCATGGCGATGTCTGACGACATCAGAGTTATTTTCATAAAGCTTGCAGACCGTCTGCACAACATGAGGACTTTGAAGTTCCAGACTCCTGACAAGCAGATAGAGAAGGCCAAGGAGACCCTCGACATCTACGTTCCGTTCGCGGGAAGATTCGGTATCTACAGGATCAAATGGGAGCTTGAGGATCTGTGCCTTAAGTATCTGCATCCCGATGAGTTCGACAATCTCGTCAAGCTGGTAAGAGGCAACCGTGCGCAGCGCGAAGATTTCATGGAGCAGGTCGTATCTGAGATCAGGGCCAAGCTTGAAGAGAACGGCATCACACATTACGACATTGAAGGCCGTCCGAAGCATTTCTACAGCATTTATAAGAAGATGCACGACAAGGGAAAGACGATCGATGAGATCTACGATCTTTTCGCGTGCAGGATCATCGTTGATGAGGTCATTGAGTGCTATCAGGTTTTGGGTATCATCCACGAGATGTACCAGCACGTTCCCGGCCGTTTCAAGGACTACATCGCTATGCCTAAAGAGAATAAGTACCAGTCCATACATACGACGGTCGTAAGCCATAACCATACGCCTTTCGAAGTGCAGATCAGGACCTTCGCGATGCATCAGATCGCGGAGTACGGTATCGCGGCGCACTGGCATTATAAGGAATCCGGCAACTCGTCTGAGTTCAAGGCAGACAGATATGACCGCAAGATGGACGAGATGAGACAGATCATCGATTCACAGAGCGAACTTGCCGATTCTAGTGAGTTCCTTGAATCACTCAAGATGAGTATTGCTCCTGACGACGAGATCTTCGTATATACGCCTAAGCATGAGGTTATCAAGCTTCCGCGCGGATCCTGCCCGATCGATTTCGCGTATGCGATCCACAGCGGCATCGGCAATCACATGCACGGCGCGAAGGTAAACGGAAGGATCGTTCCTTTGTCTTATGAGCTTCAGAACGGCGAGATCATTGAGATCTTGAGTTCTTCCAAGCTCGTAAAAGGCCCGTCGCGTGACTGGGTCAAGATAGTAAAGACACCGAACGCGAAGTCTAAGATCAACGCGTGGTTCAAGAAGGAAGCTAGAGGAGAGAATATCACAGCCGGTAAGGAGCTTCTGTTCAGCGAGATCGGCCGTAACGGATTTACGCCCGATAAGCTCCTCATGCACAAGTCGATCGAGACCATCCTGAGGCGTAACAATTTCACGAGCCTTGATGATATGTACGCGGCTATCGGATACGGAAGCATCAGCGTTAACAAGGTCTTCTCCAGACTTCGTGACGACTATCTCAGGAACTGCTCGGCAGAGGAGAGAAGTGCGCTCGGATACAGGATCACGGCTGACGGCAATATCGTTTACAGCCCGCAGGACCTGCCTCTTGAGCTCGGTAAATTCGACCAGTCGAGAACCGGCAAGACCGGCAAAGGCAAGACTGCAACACCCGAGACGTCAAAGCAGGTCGCATCTTACGATGTATCCAAGCTCGGCGTCATGAACACCGATCCCAACCAGCCTTCATCCGCTGCGGCCATCAGGTCAGGCGTCAGGCCGGAAGAACTTGCCGATCAGAACAAGACCGCAAAGAGCGCTCCGAACACTTCGGCAAGGCGCACGCACAGCAGCGATGAGGTCGTTGTTGACGGTCTTGAGGCAATCGCTACGCACATCTCAAAGTGCTGCCATCCGGTCTACGGAGATGACATCATCGGATTCATTACGCGCGAAAAGGGCGTAGGCATCCACAAGACTAACTGCAAGAACATCTTGAATATCATCAACAAGAGGGGCGAATCCGTTAAGGACGACGAGCGTTACCAGAGACTCGTAACAGTTCACTGGCTGACGAAGGCAAAGTTCTCAAGTTATGACGTACAGCTCATCGTATGCGCTACGGACCGCAACAGACTGCTTCTTGACGTGCTCGATAAGATCAACGAAGAGAAAATTAACATTGTTAAACTCAATACCGTAGTGGATGGAAACAACGCAAAAATCTACGTTACCGTCAATATTTCGGGCAAGGAACAGCTTGACCGTACTGTCTCGAGGATAGAGGCGGTCAAAGACGTCACTGAAGTAATCAGGAATTAAAACCTATCAGGTATCCCCGTAGTAGCGCTCGTAATAGTCGGTGTCGATCCTCGTGATGTTGCAGAGGATCATGGGGCGGCGGCCGACCTTCGAATGAACGAAATTCTTAAGATGTTCTCTGAATGCGCGTTTCTCGGTAAAAGCTTCCAATGAGCCTTCGCGGCGTCCTGAGGAAGTGAGGAGGAGCTCGCATTTGTCAGCTATCGCACTGTGGATCGCATCTTTATTGTCTGCGCTGTCCAAGCATCCGATCGAATTGACTACAGGTTTGCAGATCAGGTCACCGCTAACGGAATCAACGGTCAGAGCTATGCTGACAACGCCGTCTTCGCTTAAGTGGATCCTGTCGTTGAGAACCTTGTCGTTGAAATCCATCGGGAGTGAGCCGTCGATCAGGACGGGGGAGGCAGGGCAGTGATCGATGATCTTTGCGCCGTTCCTTGTCAATGAGAACACGTCGCCGTTGGACAGGATAAAGATATCGTCTTCATCCATACCGAGGTTCATCGCCATTTCCTTGTGCAGGCAGAGCATGCGGTATTCGCCGTGGATCGGAATGAAGTATTTGGGCTTGATCAGGGTGTGGAGCATCATGAGCTCGTCCCTGTACGCGTGGCCCGAGACGTGAACGTCCGCGAGCGACTGGTAGATAACGTGCGCGCCCTTTTTGTAGAGCTCGTTGATGACTCGGTAGATGGGTTTCTCGTTGCCCGGGATAGGGTCAGCCGAGATGATTATCGTGTCGCCCTTCTGGATATCGACGGAGCGGTGCGAATCGAAAGCCATTCTCGTCAGAGCGCTCATCGGTTCAGCCTGGCTGCCCGTCGTGAGCACTACTATCTTGTCGTCCGGATAGTTGTCTATGGCCTCTATGTCAATGAGCGTATCGGGCTGCATGTCGATGTAACCCAGGGAATTGGCTATGCCGAAAACCTGTATCATGCTTCGTCCGCAGAGGCATACGTGCCTGCCGTATTTCTCGGCTGCGGAGATGATCTGCTGCATTCTGTGGACGTGAGAAGAGAAGGTGGCAACGATGATCCTGCCTTCCGCCTTCCTGAAATATCTCGAAAAAGCTTCGCCGACATGCTTTTCGGACGGTGAGAATCCTTCGATCTCAACGTTTGTCGACTCGCACATGAAAAGCAGTACGCCTTCCTTGCCGAGCTCGCCCAGACGCTGGAGATTGATGGTCTTGCCGTTGATCGGCGTGTAATCGATCTTGAAATCGCCTGAATGCAGTATTACGCCGACCGGCGTCTTGATCGACAGGCAGTAGGAGTCCGCGATGCTGTGATTGACCCTGATGAACTCAATGTCGAAATTCATTCCGAGCCTTATGTGATCGCCGTTCCTGCATGTCTGAAGCGTGATGCCGTCTAAAGGAACGTTCTTATCCTGAAGCTTCAGGCGGACAAGCTCTATAGTCATGGTGCCGCCATAGACGGGGCACTGGAATTCACGTAAGAAATAGGGGAGGGAACCGATGTGGTCCTCGTGTCCGTGAGTCAGGACGATGCCTCTGAGCTTCTCCTGGTTGCGCCTGACGTATGTGAAATCAGGTATGACGCAGTCAATGCCCGGCATGTTCTCGTCGGGGAAGCTCATTCCGACATCGACGATTATCATGTCGTTGCCGTATTCGAAAGCGGTCATGTTCTTGCCGACCTCGCCGAGGCCGCCAAGAGGAATGATCTTCAATTCCTTACCGGGATCAAAGTCCTGCTTTTTCTTTGGTTTGGAGGGCTTGGCTTTCTTAGCGGTATTTTTGCTGCTGTCCAGCCGGGCCTTTTTGTTTGGATCTATCTTAAATCTGCGTGTCTTAGTTACTTTCTTTTTTCGATTATCGTTACCACTGTTCTCGGATTGCATATTCCCCTCTTATTGCTGGTAAACCTTCCGGCTGCATGTATTGTGACCCTTTGCCGAGTCGACATATATGTCTATCCAATTACCCTTGAAATTACCTCTGTCTTCAACTTTGTAGAGTCCGTCACCACCCAACGGATCGTTCTCAACATAAACCCATGAGTTCTTGGGGAAGACGGACCAGTCGGCTGCGCATGTGCGGCCCTGCTTGCACTTTGTGCCCGTAGCGGTGGTCGTGCTGTAGAACGTGCTGCCGTCCTTCCTCTTATACAAAACGGGTCCGTAGAAAGTGATCTTGCACTTAACGCCGTTCACTTTCTTGACCGTTGTCTTCTTTGTTGTCGTTGTAGCCTTAGCCGTAGGCTTCGTAGGCTTCTTGGTGGGAGCCTTAGTGGGCTTCTTCGTTGCTGTAGGCTTCGGGCTGGCGAGTGTTGTCAGAGACTGCTTGACATAGCAGCCGTCAGATGTCTTGTACCAACCGTTGGAAGTCTTCGCGATTACGTTGATGGGCTTCCAGGCGTTAACTTTCCTTACTACGCTGTAGCTTGTGCCGGGACCTGTCCTCAAGTTTACAACCGCTCTTGAGTAGACGGTCTTCTTGAAGGATACTTCTGAAGGCTTCTTTGCAGTCTGCTTTGCCTTGGTTGCCTCAGCGGAAGTCTCTGCGGGCTCCTCGGAGGGTTCAGTCTCTTCAGGCTCTTCGCTTGTCTCTGCGGGAGCATCTGTCTCGATAGGCTCTTCAGTCGTCGGTTCGGTGTATTCTTCAGTAGGCTCAGTCTGCTCAGTCTCTTCGGGCTCGGTCGTGTTGACATCGCCTGCGCGCATCTTCTGGGCAGCCTTGGTATCTGAAGTTACGATGGGATTCTTTATGCCGTTGTGTTCACGATCGGGAGCGTACTCTTCGGGGATGACATCATTGTAATCGATGACGTCACCCGGTTCGACTCTCAGTGCCTGAACGTCGGAATAGTTGAGGAGAGTGTTGACGGCAATGGCGGAAATAGCGCATAAACCCGTTACCGCGATAACGCAGCACGAGGTCATGATCTTCTCCTTTGTCAGACGGTAAGCCGTCTTGATGCCCAGTATTTTCAATCTGTTTCTCCCCTTTCCGGACGTGCTTCCCGCCCGGTTTGTAAAAGCATAATACCAACGTTATTATATCACAACCTGAATTTGTTGCATTTTTGGGGTATTTCGATGTCGCAAATGCTTGATTTTCGGGCATTTCAGAAAAGCAGACCGAGCCTTCCGTGCGGCTTTCTAACTCAAAAGCGATTTTTAGTAAAGCTTTTCCGCAATTTTGTCAATGGATTGTCACATCTATGCAAAGCATGACACATTTGCACTCGCTATAATCTAATCACACCAAGCAGGGAGGAGGCACGGTTCGGGATATGTCGCTCGGAAGGATCAGACAACCGGTTCGCAAGGCTGAATACGGTACAACAGAGCAGGACGTAGAGAAGCGCAGAACTCGCATCTACATCATTTGTGCGCTGATACTCGTAGTTTGCGGCATCCTTGACGTTCTCTTCATTGTGGGAATCTTAGGACTATAACAATTCAAGCTGTGACGGCTTTAGGGGCGGGAACTTCGGTTCCCGCTTCTTTGTTGTTTGGGCGGTCCGTCCTATGTTTGGATCAAAAGTGAGGACATAACAGAGGTTATTTTTCCAAAATTGCAAAAAAGGCACTGCTCGTATATACTTACACCCGAAATATTTATTATTTAGGAGTATTCCAGATGAAAGTTTCAGAAATGTTCATGGCAACCCAGCGTGAGATCCCGGCAGATGCCGAGATACCTTCGCATCAGCTGATGCTCAGAGCAGGCCTTATCCGTAAGGCTGCTTCGGGAATCTATTCGTTCATGCCTCTCGGATACCGCGCCTACAGGAAGGTCGAGGCGGTCATCCGCGAAGAGATGGACAGGGCGGGCGCCCAGGAGCTTATAATGCCCGCGCTCTTGCCGGCTGAAGCTTATCAGGGTTCGGGAAGATGGGAGAAGTTCGGTCCCGAGATGTTCAGGCTTACAGACAGAGGCGGAAGATCTTTCTGCCTTGGTCCTACGCATGAAGAACCTTTTACTGAGGCTGTCAGGGACACCATCAGGTCCTACAAGCAGCTGCCCGTAACGCTTTATCAGATCCAGCACAAGTACAGGGACGAGAAGCGCCCGAGATTCGGCGTTATCAGAGCAAGAGAGTTCGTCATGAAGGATGCATATTCCTTCGACGTTGACGAGGCAGGTCTCGATGTCTCTTACCAGAAGATGTATGTCGCATACAGAAAGATCTTCGACAGGTTCGGCTTAGATTACACGATCGTTGACGCTGACTCAGGCGCAATGGGCGGTTCCGGATCTCAGGAGTTCATGGTAAAGAGCGAAGTCGGTGAGGACGCTATCTGTTTCTGCGACGAGTGCGGATATGCCGCAAACGAGGAGAAGGCCGGCTGGACAAGGGGTGAGGCAGATACTGCTGAGATGCTCCCGATCGAAAAGATCCACACACCTGACGTTAAAACTATCGAAGAACTCTGCGGTTACCTTAACTGCGGACCTGAGGCGTTCGTTAAGACTATCCTTTACAACATTGACGGCAAGTTCGTTGCGGCTATGTGCAGGGGCGATCGTGACATCAACGAGACAAAACTCGGCAATCTTTACGATGCAACCGAGATGGAGCTCGCTGCTTTTGCGGACGTTGAAGCCATCACAGGCGCTAAGGTCGGTTTTGCGGGCCCTGTAGGTCTCAAGCAGAAGATCGATGTCGTTGTCGATCCTGAGGTTACCGGAATGAAGAATTTCGTTGTCGGTGCATGCGAGACTGATTACCATTTCAAGAACGTCAACATCGGAAGGGATTTCGAGGCTGATAACGTCGCCGATATCACCAACGCAAGAGAGGGCGACATCTGCCCTAAGTGCGGCAAGGGCAAGCTCGGCATGGCAAGAGGCGTTGAGGTAGGACATATTTTCAAGCTCGGAACAAAGTATTCCAAGGCTTTGGGCTGCATCTACCTTGACAAGGACGGCAAGGAGCATGACATGGTAATGGGATGCTACGGAATCGGAGTCTCCAGAGTCCTCGCGGCCATCATCGAACAGTCACACGATGACGACGGAATCATCTGGCCTTCTATCGTTGCACCTTACAAGGTCATGGTCATTCCTACAAAGACAAATGACGAGGCTATCATGGGCCTTGCTGAAAAGATCTATAACGAGCTGTCGGCACAGGGCTGCGAAGTCCTTATTGACGACAGAAACGAGAGACCCGGCGTTAAGTTCAAGGATTGCGATCTTATCGGCATCCCGCTCAGGATCACAGTCGGCAGAAGAGCAGCTGAGGGTATCGTTGAAGTCAAGGCTAGAGCAAGCGCTGAGGCAAAGGAAATGACCTCGTTCGAGGCTGTTACAGAGGCACTCAAGATCTGATGAAGCCGTTTGCCCTGCGTATATGCGCGGCATTCATGACCGCGGTAATGGCAGTGAGCATCAGCCCATGCCCGCAGATCCTTGCGGATAAGAAAAAGCTTTCACTCGAAGAAGCGGAATTCACTTCTTATGAACTTGTCACCTGTGAGGGCGGCACGATAAAGCTTGGCGTCGATAATACGAGCTTTACGGTGGAGACCGAAGCGGCAAACATGTTTGAGATAGTGCTCTGCACCGCTGACGACGGCAATGTCGTCAGAAGGTTCAAGCGTCAGAACGGAAGGTTTTCCATAGACTTTGACGGCTACATGAACAGGGGAAGACTCTACTATGTAATTGTCAGTTACCAGCTTGAATCCACTGTCTTCACGCAGCACGATAATTACATTTTCAGAGGCGATGACGAAAAGATCCATTTCTACAAGTCGCCGACATACGCGTTCAATGTTGAGAGATGCTCGGAGCTTAGAGACGACGAGGTCTCGCTCAATGAGTGCCTGCAGCCGCAGAACGACATTGAGTGCGACGATCCGATAATTATCGATTACAGCAAACAGATATGCGGAGACGCTGAGACTGACTGGGAGAAGGTGTATAAGATCTACACTTACCTGACAGGCGTAATGGCTTACGACAACTCCCAGACCGACAAGAGCAATAAGATGGTCTATCAGGACGGTTCAATCTGTCTGTTAAGGCGCGGCATTGCTGTGTGCGAAGGTTTTGGAAACGTTTTCACTGCGCTTTGCAGGGCACAGGGGATTCCCGCGACCGTCGAATTCGGCGTCGGATTGGGCAGCTACGAAGAGATGATGGCCGATAACCTGCCTGAAGACGAGACTCCAGATCACGCGTGGGCCGCAGTCTATGTCGGAGGCAAGTGGCGTTTTGTCGATCCGTCCTACGATTCGGGCAACGCTTATGAAGGCAAGTCCTGGGACAACGGTAAGATAGTCGAAGGTACGCAGGCATACAGTTATTTCCTTTTGCCCTTGGAATCGTTCTCTTACGCACACAAGATCTGCGATGCCGATACGGTACACGGATATGAGAGAGCCGGTTCCTGCGGCAAGGATGCGTCTTTCACCATTTCGCGCGATGGAACTCTTACGATATACGGAAGCGGAACCATTCAGATGCCTTACGGCGTTAACGGCTTCAACAAGATCGTTTTCGCGCCGGATTCGAACATTACTGTTATCGGCAAGAAGTGCTTTTTCGACTGCGATCTGATAACGCAGGTCATCTTGCCTGACACTGTGCGCGAGATAGGGCAGGAGGCGTTCAACAGCTGCGAAGACCTTGAATACATCTATCTTCCCGAAGGGCTCGAAAAGATAGGCCAGGAGGCCTTTGACGTCTGTGACGAGCTTGCTTACGTGAGGATCCCGGATTCGCTGAAACGGATGGGCAGCTGGGCTTTCGATGATTGTCCGCGCCTTTACATCAGCCTTCCTTCCAAATGGAAAGGCTTCGACTCAAAGTATCAGAACAAACCGATGTACGAGGAGTTCAGATAAAGGTTATTTCGCGTTATTGTCGGAATCGCCGTTCATCCAGCTCTGATGGTAATTCTTGCGCCTGTATTCTTCGGGCGTCATACCGGTCGTCTTCTTAAAGACCTGGATGAAATGGGACTGAGAAGAGAATCCCAGATAATTTGCAACAGTAAGTGATGATTCATCGAGATGACGCAGCATGTTGCATGCGACGTTGATCTTCTGATCCCTGATGTAACGGCTTAACGTAATTCCCATCTCCTGCTTGAAAAGCTTGGACAGATAAGAAGAGTTGAGCGACAGCGAATCGGCGATGGATTCGACCGTGAGGTTGTCCTGAATGTGCGAGCGGATGTAGTCGATCGCGATGACGATGTGGCGCGAGACGACTTTGCTCTTGGTCAGCTCGTTCATCTTGCGGCAGTAGTTGCGCAGAAGATCCATCTGGAACTGCCTTATTTCTTCGGCCGAATTGGAGTTGTCGATGAGCTCAATATAGATGTCGCTCAATGTATATGCAACGGAGATCTCCATGCCCTGCTCAATGCAGAAACGGCTTACGAGAGCTACGAGGATGACTGCGTGATACTTACGGTTCTGGATCGCGTCATTGCTGAGCTTGCCTAAGACCTGGCCTGCTCCGAAAGACTTGAGACGTTCTTCAAGAGCTCTTATGTTGCCGCTCGCTACTGTCTCATAAAAATTTATCTCGCGGTTGTATCCTTCAAGGCGTCCTTCGGCATTTCTGTCGTCCATCAGCCTTCTGGCAAGTTCTTTCTCTATATTCATCATTGAAACCTTCTTCTTGCCGCGGGTTAGGGCGGGCTTATCACAAATTTTTGACTATCCAATTCAACTATATATTTTTTGTCCGAACATGTAAAGATAAGCCACTCTTAACAAAAAATTAAACTTGTTCTCTTATTGAGTTATCGGGCAAAAAGATATAGAATTTTTTGTAAGAAAAGAGGGGAATAATCCGCAAATGACAGATGAACTCAAAGACATCATATATTCCGATCTGTTCAGGTATACCGGAAATGCCAGACGTTATAAGAACATCTACGCCTGCTATCTCCAGGAGAGAAGATCCAGTCCCGAGTTCAGTTACATCAGCGTCATGCGCCGTACCCGCTACTATTATGACCAGATCCAGAAATATGACGGCTTCAGAAGGAAGCTCGCCGAGATCAAGTTCCACGTAAACAACTGGAGACTCGACAAGCTCAGCCGCAAGTATCATTTCCAGATCCCTTATGACACGAATATCGGCAAGGGCTTTTATCTTGCGCATTTCGGACGTGTAATCATCCATCCGAAGAGCGTCATCGGCCACAACGTCAACGTTTCCACGGGTGTTGTCATCGGTACGCAGTTCAGAGGCAAGAGGAAGGGTTCACCTCATATCGGCAATTACGTCTGGATCGGCGCAAATGCAGTCATAGTCGGCAATATCAACATTGGTAATAATGTTCTTATAGCACCCGGAGCTTATGTTAACTTTGACGTACCCGACGGTTCGATTGTAATCGGCAACCCGGGTCTCATCAGACGTTCGCCCGGAGCAACGCTCAATTACATCAACAATACGATACTGTTCGACGAGTATAACGTTCGTTCGGATGGTGTCAGACAATGGTAACCGGACCGGAATTCTTCCGCTGCAACAGAAGTACTTTCGCGGAAAAGCTGCCCGATAACACGGCGGCTTTCCTTTTTTCGGGCGAAGAGAAAAAGATGTGCGCCGATACGGAGTACAGATTTCTCCCAGACCGCAATTTTTTCTATCTCACGGGTCTTGAGAAGCATGACCTCATGCTCATCATCGTCAAGAAAGAAGGCGTTGTAAGCGAGAACATTTTCGCGCCGGTGCATGACAGGGCGAAAGAACGCTGGACCGGCAAGAGAATGGATTTTTCCAAGATTGCTGAGATCTCGGGTCTTGCGGAAGATCAGATCCGCGACAGGGAGACCTTTGCTGACGTAGTATTCAAGCTCGCATCTGATAACGCACTGCGTTTTGCGGTTGACGGCAGTTCGATAATGGACGCCACCAGGTCGTTTGCGGACAGAAGCCGCAAGCAGGGCAGAGAACCTTTGGACATCTCCAACATCCTTACCGAGATGAGACTTGTCAAAAGCGGCGTTGAGATCGCTTCGATCGAAGAGGCCGCGCGCTTTACCGAAGAAGCATTAGCCGAGATGAAGAAGTTGATAAAGCCCGGCGTTACCGAGTATGAGCTGTATGCCAAGCTCGAGTATGAGATGACTAAGCGGAGCAATATGCTTTTCGCGTTCCAGACGATTGTGTGCTGCGGAAAGAACGCATTCTATCTTCATCACGGCGATCCTGAGAGGGACGGTGACGGCATCGCGCAGGAAGGCTCTTTCATACAGGTCGACGTTGGTGCGAGGGTCAACGGTTACTGCGCTGACATATCGAGAGTCTATTTTGTCGGACGCCCTGCAAATGACGATGACAAGCGTGTTAAGCTCCTTGGTCTGATCAGGGATTTGCGTTCCGCGGCGTTCAAATTCATCGCTCCGGGAAAGACTTTTGCCGCGCTTAATTCACAAATGTATGACATAGCAGGCAAATGGCTTGCGGAACAAGGTTTAATCAATGATAATTTCAGCAAGGACGATGTACTTGCTTACTACTGGCACAACACTTCGCATTTCTTGGGTCTGGACGTTCATGACGTCGGATCGCGCGACAGCGTATTCGCTGAAGGCAACTGCCTTGCTGTTGAGCCCGGCGTTTATATACCCGAATGGGGAGTCGGTTTCAGGATTGAAGACGACGTCGTCCTGACTACTGACGGCTGCCGGCTTTTAAGCTCCGGAGTCGATAACCTGGAGGGCATTATTGCAGATTGATCCTGCAAAAGTAATTCTTGAAATAAATACCGGCGGCCTTGTCGTCCTTCTTGCCGTGCTCGTCATGGTATTGGTTGCCGCTTGCGCATTTGCCTATTTCCTGATCTACTGCGAGAGGCTCTTCAAGAAGATCTATTCACGGCCCAAGCCGCTTCCTCAGGTTGACAGGGCACCCACCAAGATCGACAGAACGACCATAACCGGCAGGGGCCGTAACTGGTTCTATTCATTCAGAAGGGAGTGGATCAACGTCAGGGCGGGCTCCTTTGACGGAACAAGGCTGTCTGCTTATTACAGACCGTCCACGGATCCCGGATGCCGCAACATAGTAATCCTTATCCATGCTTATGACGAGGACCCTACTGAGGTTGCAGCGTATGCCAAGCTCCTGATGAAAAAGATCCAGTGCCATGTTCTCATCACTCACATGAGAGGACACGGAATGAGCGGTGGCAAAAGCTTTACCTGGGGACTCCGCGAGAGCGTTGATCTCGAATGCTGGTTTGATTTCGCGAAAAGACGATTGGGCCCGTACTGCAGGATCTATCTGTTCGGCAGGGGAGTCGGTGCGACAGCCGCGCTTCTTGCGGCACAGCAGAAAGGCTTCTGCCCTGAAGTGTGCGGAATCATTGCTGATTCGCCAATCGATACATTGCCGTCTTTCCTTAAGAACATCATCTCGCGCGACAAGTTCATCAACACTGATGCTGCGATATACAGGCTCAGGATGCTTACAAAGGCGAGGTTCGGATTCGACATGAACGTGTGTGACTGCGCGGTCCATGCGGGAAGGATCAGAGTGCCGGTGCTGCTTTTCGAGGGCGGTGAAGACGATGAGACTCTGCCTAAGGGCGTAAGCGATATCTATGATAATCTAAGATGCCGCAAGCGTATGGTCGTTATCAACGACGCAAGACATTTGATGTGTTATGAGAACTCGCAAGCGCTTTACGAACGCGAAGTTCAAAAATTTATAGAATCGTGTCTGATAAGGCTTGTCAAACTCGGACGCTTGTAGTATATTTGCTCACGAAAACGGAAATAACGGGGAGCTTGAACGCCGGTAATAACCGCGGATCAGGCTGAGAGGGCAGTAATCGCCGACCCGCTGAACCTGACGGATAATGCCGGCGTAGGGAACATATCTATTAGCATGGATTTCCTCCGAAGGAGAATTGACGCAGGTCGGTTTCCGGACGGAGGTATTTTTATGACTGCAAAGAACATTTCCAAAACGAGGATGCTCACGGAAGCAGCTATAATGCTTGCTCTTGCAACCGTGTTGTCTATCATCAAGATCCTTGAACTTCCTTACGGCGGTTCGGTAACCGTAGCATGCATGCTGCCGGTCATCATCATCTCTTACAGACACGGAGTAAAATACGGTCTACTCGTTGCTTTTGTTTACGGCGTGATTCAGCAGCTGTTCGGACTTAAGACTCTTTCTTATGTAACGACATGGCAGTCTGTTGTAGCGGTCATCTTATTGGACTACATAATTGCTTTCACAGTAATCGGTTTAGGCGGACTTTTCAGAAAAGTTTCCTCACAGGCATACGGACTTTTGCTTGGAACTTTCCTTGTATGCGCATTGAGATTCCTCTGCCATGTTATCTCCGGAGCTACAGTCTGGGCAGGACTTTCCATTCCCACAAACGCAGCTCTCATCTATTCGATCGGATATAACGCAACTTACATGATCCCTGAGACAATCGTTACTGCTGCTGCAGCTTACTATATCGGAAGCGTTCTTGACTTCAGAGGTGACAGCATCACAAATCTCAAGAAGGAAGACAGAGCGGGAATTCCTGTTCTCAACTGGGTATCCGGATTGATCGTTGTTGTTGCTATCGTTTTCGATGCGGTAAACATCTTCATGCATCTTCAGAACGCGGAGAGCGGCGAGTTCGATGCTACAGGTTTTGCTAACGTCAACTGGAAGCTGATCGGAGTCGTAACAGCAGTTGCAGTCGTCATTCCCGTAATCCTTCTTATTATTTCAAAGCTTACGAAAAAGCCTGCTGCCAAGGCTGCTTAAGATTACTTTAAGGCACTTTTGAAAGATTAACCGTTATTTAATATTAATCGGGTACACGCTAGTTTATAATGATTAAAAGGTCAAAGCCTTTTGCAATCTTCAAAACGGAAGGGAGTGATTTTATGAAGATCACAACACAGGGCAACGGAATCAAGATCGGACCCAGGCTCGAGGATAAGATCGCCTCAAAGATGGCAAAGTTCGACAAGTATTTCGGTGACGAGGGAACCCTTAATGTACGCATCAGACCCGAAGGCTCAAAGATGGTAATCGAGATCACCATGAAGCTTGACGGAAAGATCTACAGAGCTGAGGCACGCGATGAAGACATCCTGACCGGGGTTGATAAGACAGTCGATAAGCTCGAATCCCAGATTAGAAGGCAGAAGACGAAGTTCCTTAAGAAAAAGAAGGACTATCCCGGAATCGTCAACTACCTTGAGGACGACGGCGGCGCGGATTTCGATTTCGAAGACGAGCCCGACGACAAGATCACGAAGCGCAAGCAGTTTGCTCTCCGTCCTATGACAACAGAAGACGCAATCCTGCAGCTTGAGATGCTCGGTCACGATTTCTATGTCTATCTTGACAGCGATACCAATGCAGTATGCATTATCTATAAGAGAAACGACGGCGGTTACGGATTGCTCGAGCCGGAATATTAAGAATTAATTGAGTTTGTGGGGCCGCTTTTGCGCGGCCCCTTTTTTTATTCACGGGCAGCCGGTCCCGGATACTGTACCGGTTTTGATTAAATCCGGGACACTTACCGGGAATGAGTACGCAGGAACAATGTGTTAAATATGGCTAACTCGTTGTGATATAATCCGTATGATATTTAAAAGAGGGAAGTTATGACACTTAAAGATTTGACACCGGGCATGTCTGCCGTGATCGAAAAAGTCGGAGGGGAAGGCGCGCTGCGCCAGCACTTCCTCGACATGGGCGTGATTCCGGGCGGTGAGATCACTTTGACCAAGTTTGCTCCGATGGGCGACCCGATGGAACTTATGGTCCAGGGCTACGAACTGACATTGAGACTTGCCGATGCAGAGCAGATCGAGATAAGAGACGTTCATAAGAAAGAGCCCGAGCAGGCCGAACCCGTTTCCAAAAAAGAGACCAAACCCAAGGAACACCAGCACCCGAGGATCGGTGAGGTGTATACGGGTCATGACTATAACGAAGAGCACTCTAAGGGACCGGTCAATACGGGGAAACTCGTTTTCGCGCTCGCGGGCAATCAGAACTGCGGGAAGACGACGCTTTTCAATCAGCTGACCGGCGCAAACAGACATGTCGGAAACTTCCCCGGCGTTACCGTTGACAGAAAGAGCGGCACGATAAGAAATCATCCCAATACCGAAGTCGTTGACCTTCCGGGCATCTATTCGCTGTCGCCTTACACGAGTGAAGAGATCGTATCGAGGCAGTTCATCCTTGAGGAGAAGCCGACCGCGATCATCAACATAATCGATGCGACGAATATCGAGCGCAATCTCTATCTGACGCTGCAGCTGATGGGCCTCGGAATACCGATGGTCCTCGCCGTCAACATGATGGATGAACTTCGCGGCAACGGCGGTTCGATCAGGATCAACGAGATGGAGGAACTTCTCCAGATCCCTGTCATTCCTATCTCCGCGGCCAAGAACGAAGGTATTGATGAGCTTATTAATCACGCGATCCACGTCGCAGCTTACGATGAGAAGCCTAAGCGCGTGGATTTCTGTGACAGTACTGCTGACGGCGGCGCGGTTCACAGGGCGATCCACGGCGTAATGCATCTGATCGAGGACCACTGCGTAAGATCGGATATCCCGGTGAGATTTGCCGCGAGCAAGCTGATCGAAGGCGACCCGCTCGTCGAAAAGGCTTTGGGATTGGATGACAACGAGCTCGATATGCTCGGACATATCGTCGGACAGATGGAGAAGGAGAGAGGCTTAGACCGTGCCGCGGCGATAGCTGACATGCGTTTTGGCTTCATAAAGAAATTCTGCGACGAGACCGTCATCAAGCCGCACGAGAGCAAAGAGCACGAACGCTCGAGAAAGATCGACAAGATACTCACCGGCAAGTTCACTGCGATACCTTTATTCATTCTGATAATGGCGGGCGTATTCCTGCTGACGTTCAACGTCATAGGCGCATTTTTGCAGGATCTTCTCGAGCAGGGAATAGGCTTTGTGACTGAGTGGCTTGACGGTGTCTTAACGGCCGCCAATGTCGCTGCACCTATTCATTCGCTCGTTATCGATGCCATCTTCAACGGCGTCGGAACGGTAGTATCGTTCGTGCCGATAATCGTCGTAATGTTCTTCTTCCTGTCGATACTTGAAGACAGCGGATACATGGCGCGCGTCGCGTTCGTCATGGACAAGCTCCTCCGTAAGATCGGTCTGTCTGGCCGTAGCATCGTGCCGCTCCTCATCGGATTCGGCTGCTCCGTTCCCGCCGCGATGTCAACGAGAACGCTTCCTTCAACGAGAGACCGCCGCATGACAACGCTCCTGATCCCGTTCATGAGCTGCTCGGCGAAAACACCCATCTACGCTTTCATCTGCGCTGCGTTCTTCCCCAAGTACGCAGGCCTCATAATGACGGGTCTTTACTTCCTCGGAATACTCATCGCGATCTTAGTCGCATTCATCTCGAAAAGCTTTGTCTTCAAGGGCGAGGCGGTGCCTTTTGTTCTTGAGCTTCCCAACTACAGAATGCCCGGTGCCAAGAATGTTTTAAGACTCATGTGGGATAAGGCGAAGGACTTCCTGTCGAGAGCTTTCACGGTCATCTTCATTGGAACGATCGTCGTATGGTTCCTCAAGACATTTGATTTCAGATTCCACATGGTTACCGATTCCGGTAACAGCATACTCGCTTCGATCGCGGGCGTTATAGCTCCTGTTTTCGCGCCTTTGGGACTGGGTGACTGGAAGATCGTCACTTCGCTCATCGCCGGCTTCCTTGCGAAAGAGAGCATCGTATCGATGCTGTCAGTCCTTTACGGAAGCGTCGGAACTATGACTTCTTCAATGGGCGCGGTCGATGCGCTGTCACTGCTTGTTTTCTGCCTGCTCTATACTCCTTGCGTTGCGGCTGTCGCGGCCGTGAAGAGAGAACGGGGATTGAAATTCACGTGCGCCTTGGTTGTTTTCCAATGCCTTGTTGCGTGGGTTGCAGCTCTGGTCGTTCACCTGATAGGAATGCTGTTTGTCTAGCCTCAATTTCTCCCCAACATATACTTTTTCTATGTGATAAAATTGCATTGATAAAATGAGGGGGGGGATTTGAATTATGAGAGACAGAAACAAGAATATTCAGATACTTGAAGAAACCCTCGCCATCTGCAGCAGGGGGTATTACGGAGTAAACGGCAGCCGTGCCGACTGCAAGCTCTCCAAGCTTCAGATGCCTCAGGCTGAGGTTATCCTGCCCGAAGATGAGATCCCGTCTCTCGATCAGTTCGGCAGAGGCTTTACCACGGATTACAGATGTGAATACGGCGACTCTTTCGGAGGGGCCAGAAAGCTTGCCGGTGAGGGCAAGGAGTGCATTCTCGTTCTTAATTTCGCGAATGCCGTGCATCCGGGCGGAGGTGTCAGGAACGGCGCCAATGCGCAGGAGGAAGACCTCTGCCGCAAGAGCTCACTGCTGTTCTCTCTCGAGAGCATGCAGGCCAGAAAATTCTATAACTACAACTGGAAACAGATGACCAATCTCGGTACGGACGCGGTGATAATTACTCCACGCGTCGAGATAATAAGAGATGACGACAATGAGCTCCTCGAAGACAGCGTTGTCGTTGCCGTCATGACATGCGCGGCACCGAACATCAGGGACGGCATTGCAGACCTGACGCAGGAAGAATATGAAAAGCTCCTCTATGACAGGATCATGAGAATGCTCCTTGTCGCAGCGAGCCGCGGTTATAACAATCTTGTGCTTGGAGCCTGGGGATGTGGTGCGTTCGGCAACGATCCCAAGACCGTATCCGATCTGTTCAAGAAGGCCGCAGATGAGACTGACGGGCTTTTCGAGACTATGGAATTCGCTATAATCAGGAATGACAATAATCCGCGCAACTACAATGAGTTCGCACGTAATTTCAAAGGATAAAAAGATGCAGAACGCCGAGAAAGATAAGAGATACAAGCTAAGAGAACGCATCCCGCTCGTGATCCTTCACTATCTTGCGGGAACTTTTGCCGCCAACTTCTATATGCTTACGCGCATCAATACAAAATTCTGGTATGCGGCGATCGCGTGCTTCATTCTCGCGTTCGTCCTGCCGATCTTTTGTGCGGGCGGCTTCCCGACGTTCCGTCTCAAGCTCAGCTACTACGGCATCAAGGTTATCCTTATGTTCCTTGTATCGACAGTGGTCTCCGTCGCCGTGTTCACGGTCACGATGGTTTATATAGGAAAAGAAGGATTCGGTTCTTGGTGGCCGGCGCTCGTAATCCCGTACACCGCCGGGCTGTTCTATTTCTGGGTCGGCATCATCTGCGTGTACATTGGTTCCAACCAGCTCGGAATCAAGTACAGGGTCATCGGACTTCTGGTAGGCTGGATCCCCATCGCGCATCTTTTCGCGCTCGGCATCATCATCAAAAAGGTTAACTATGAGATCAAGTTCGAGTATGCGAAAAACAAGCTTGACCTCGCAAGAGAGAAGGACAGGGTATGCGCGACGAAGTATCCGATCCTTCTTGTCCATGGTGTTTTCTTCAGGGATTTCAACCATTTCAATTACTGGGGAAGAACTCCGAAAGAGCTTGAGAGAAACGGTGCCGTGATCTTCTACGGCGAGCACGAATCCGCAAGTTCCGTTCCCGAGAGCGGAAGGCAGATCGCTGCAAAGATCATGGAGATCGTCAGGGAATACAACTGCGGCAAGGTCAACATCATCGCGCATTCCAAGGGCGGACTCGATTCAAGATACGCTGTCAGCAAGCTCGGTGTTGCTCCTTACGTTGCTTCGATCACTACAGTCAATACACCTCACCGCGGATGCGAGTTCGCGGATTATCTGCTCGGCAAGGCGCCCCAGAAACTCAGGGACAGCGTTGCCGCCGGTTATAACGCGGCGCTCCGCAAGATAGGAGATATCAATCCGGACTTCATCTCATCGGTAGTTGATCTTACCGCTTCGAAATGCGCCCAGCTTAATGCGGAAATGAGCGATTTCGACATGAAGGCTAACGGAATCTATACGCAGAGCGTAGGATCCGTTCTGGCACATTCGCAGGGCGGAAGATTCCCTCTCAACATGAGCTATCTTTTGGTCAAGCATTTTGACGGCAAGAATGACGGTCTTGTAGGCGAGAAATCGTTCCCCTGGGGCGAGAAGTTCACCTTCATCGAGACAACGACGAAGAGGGGCGTGTCGCACGGTGACGTCATCGATCTCAACCGTGAGAACATTCCCGGATTCGATGTCCGCGAGTTCTTCGTCGAGCTCGTCTCAGACCTTAAGAACAGAGGCCTCTGATCTGATAAGTATCGGTTACTGCTGCGTTTGCGGGGTAACCGCATATTATTTTTTTATAATTTTTCGAAAAATGTGTGAAAACGTCTTCCCGGATCGTCTTATGGGTGAGATCTCAATAATCCGGAGAAAAGGAAGGTTAAAGGCTCAATGAACAACGAAGCTGTATTGCGATTGTTCGACCAGTATGCGGATGATGCTTTCAGACTGGCATATTCGTATCTGGCGGCAAGACCTGATGCCGAAGACGTCGTTCAGGATGTTTTTTTGAAACTCATAAGATCGGATATCAGCATAACAAAAGGTAAAGAGAAGACTTACCTGTTTACCATGATAGTCAATGCCTGTAAAGACAAACTAAGATCCCGCGGCAATGTGATCCGCGTCCCGTTCGAAGATGCAATTGACGTAAAGTGGGAAGAAGGTTCAAAAGAAGAAGACTCTGATCTGTTTGAAGCGGTATCCGAGCTGCCCGAGAAGCTCAGGATAGCGATACATCTTCACTACTATGAAGGTTACTCAATTAAGGAGATAGCGGATATCCTTGATATTGCTCCTTCCGCCGTCTCTATGAGGCTTACCAGGGCCAAAGAATTACTGAAAAAGAACTTTGAAGGAGGCAGCATGTATGCAGGATAAATATGTGAGTTCTTTCGGAAAAATCAAAATGAGTGAAGAGAGAAAATCAGATATGAGAAAAGTATTGGAAAATGAAATGGCTTTAACCAGAAAGCCTGCTAAGACAACGCGCTTATCAAGCGGAAAGAAGGCTGCCATCGTTGCGGCAGCGGTTACGGTAACATTGACCGGAGTCATGCTCATCCCGTCAGCAAGAAACACCATCTATGCAGCGGTGAAGGCTATTTTCGATAAGAAGGTCCCCGAGAACGCGATCGACGTATCCGAATACGTTCAGAAGGGCAGAGAAGAAAGAGTCATTCCTACCGATATCCCCGAGGCTTCAGAGATTATGAAGCAGGTGGAAGAACAGGATAAGAAGGAAGACGAGGAGATGAAGAAGATCAAGGTCGATTCCGCATACTTCAAGGATGAGACTCTTAACAAACTCGCAAAATCCTACGAAGAGCAGGGCTGCTCGATCATGAAGATCGAGAAGGATTCAGAATGGATCTACCGCGTCGAGGGACGCAAGGATGAAGACTGGTTCTCCGAAGGCTTCTTCGTCACATATCACGTTGGCGACAACGCCACTGGTTCGACCGGACACACCTTTGCTTTCAAAGCTACAGAGGCTCAGCTTAAGGGATTCCTCAATAACCAGCTTGCCGTGATCAACTATGAGAGAACAGGTCATAATCAGAAAACGGTCAAATTTGACGAGTTCTGGAAACAGAGCAAGGACACTGAAGGCAACATCATCTATAAGGGTTCATGGAAGGGACCTGAGCCCGAGGTGAAGATCCTGCCTTCAGACAGCGCACGCTTTATGGATTACGAAGTCACATACGACACGAGCACCGGTATTGCGTTAGTTCAGATGAATGAAGGCGGCGGAATCGGCTGACAACTGAATAATTACCCGTTTGGAGAGCTGTCTTTGAAGCTTTATGCCTCAAAGGCAGCTCTTTTGATAAAATATAAGAATGAGTAACATAACTGATTACGTCCGCTGGTATAAAGATACGGACTTTAACGCAAAACCGTTCGGCAAAGTCGATAACATCGTGCTTTGCCAGCTGTCATACATCGATTTTAAGCCGGTGCTGGGTGAAGACTACACGGCTTCTTCAAACGTGCTTACATTGTCCGAATGCATAGCAAAGTTCAAGGAGATGAATATCCCCATCCGCAAGCAGGCGCCCGATGACAGCGAGCGCTTTACAGCTCTTGTGCGCGCGTGCGCTGCTTCCGCAAGATTCGGCAAGCTGAAGATATCGCGCTTCAAGGACGTGTACAGCGACGATTCCGCGATACAGTTCTGCACGACAACGTTCTCGCCTGCAGACGGGAACGGCCCTTCTTACGTGGCTTTCAGAGGCACAGACAGCACTATAGCCGGATGGAAGGAAGATTTCATGTTCTCCTTCACGCTGACGGGCGCACAGAAGATGGCTGCCGATCACCTTGCATCCGAGATCGAACGCTGCGGGAAAGTCAGGACGGGAGGTCATTCCAAAGGCGGACATCTTGCCATGTATGCGGCGGCCTGCCTTGATGACGTCGGTTTTTCCAATATTGTCCGCGTCTATACAAATGACGGTCCGGGATTCTGTGAAGATGTTTTCTCCGAACAGATGATCGCTAAGATCGATCCTGTCACAACGAGGATAATTCCTACGTTCTCCATTGTCGGATGCCAGTTCGAGCCGCACATTACCGACTGTTACATCGTAAAGAGCGACAGGGTGATGTTAGACCAGCACGAGCTTTGTTCGTGGCAGATCGACCACGGCGAACTGTCTGACGCAGGAGCCAAAGATCCTGTTGCGGAGATGCTCGACGACGGCATCAACAGGTGGCTTCGTACGATCGATCTCAAAGACAGGAAGAAGTTCGTTGACGCGCTTTTCGATTCCATGAGTGAAGGCGGAACGAAGACTTTGCAGGAGTTCTCCGATCTCGGTCTTGTGGGCTGGGAGAGAGTATTCAAGAGCGTCATCAAGGACGATGCCACCGTCAGGAAGATCGTCGCCGCGCTCCCGGACCAGGTGCTCTTCAAAGGCGATGCGGGCAAGATTAGAAAGAAGATCACCAGGTGGACGATCTATAAGCAGTATATGTCCTCAGAGCTTGCAAAGGGACTCATGACGATCCTCATCGGTCTTACGATGAGCCTGATCTCGGAGGGCTTTATCTTTGCTTTGGTTGGAACTGCTCTGATAATAATCACGACATTCTTCGTGTGCGCTACGGTCAGGCGTCTCATCAAGGACCACTGGAACCTCAACAAGCACTTCGTTTATGCTGTTTTGTCGATACTTCTCATCGCGGTAACGCTTATCGCATTCATCAAAGAAGGAGCCTTGTTCGTAATGGGCAGCGCGCTTTTCGGAACGGCACAGTTTGCCGAAGCATACAACTGCGTCAACAGGACGAAAAAGGAGACGTGGAAACCCAGAAAGGTCTTCCTTATCATCATGTCGGTCATCTGGGCGGCAAGCGGAACGTTCATTCTTTTCGCGCCCGAAAACACGCTCCTGTTCTACATGGTTACTGTCGGAAGCGTTGCCACGATAGACGGCTGCATCAGAACTTTGCTGTCATTTCACAAGAAAACTGCGGCCCCTTCAAAGGCCAAATGATGCCGGCCGTGTGATATAATAAATCCAAATTCCAACGGGGAGGTGTGCTTACTATGGCAGAAGATGAGAACATGGAAGTAAAAGAAGCTGAGGAGAAGGCGAAAGCTGCTGAAGCTGCTGCCGAGGAAGCAAGGAAAGAGGCCGAGAGAGTAGCCAAGAAGGCGAAGGAAGAAGCTGAAGCCAAGAAGAAGGCGGAAGAAGCCGAGAAGGAAGCTGCAAAGAAGGCCGAGAAAGAGAAGAAAGAAGCCGAGAAGAAGGCCGAAGAAGAGAAGAAGGAAGCCGAGAAAAAGGCTGAAGAAGATAAGAAGGCGGCAGAGAAGAAAGCTGAAGAAGCAAGGATAGCTGCCGAAGAAGAGGCTAAAAAAGCTGAAGAGGCTAAGAAAGCCGCTGAAGCAAAGAAGGCAGAAGAAGATGCCGCAAAGGCTGCCGCAGCAGCCGCTTTAGCTGCCCAGAAGCAGCAGGAAGCCGCAGCCGCCAAGGAGGCTAAGCGCAACGAGAAGAAGGCAAAGCTCCAGGCTCTCAAGGATGCATGCCCGCCCCAGTACAAGCCGGTAGGCACTTCCACATTCTTCTGGATTGGCATCCTCTGCTGGCTGCCGTTCGTCGGCATACTGTTCACGCTGATATTCTCTATCTTCCCCAGAAATAAGAATATCAAGTGTTTTGCACGTTCCAAGCTGGCTTATTACATCATCATCTTCATCGCTTGCCTCATCATCACAGTCGTTGCAGGCTATGTAATCCCTGAAGACAGCAAGATCGAGATCGGCAATGCCCTTATCAAGATCCTGCGCTCACTCGGATTGAACGTGTAAGCGGGTTTAACTGACCGAATTGATATGCGGGTCCTCCGGGACCCGCATTTTGTTTTCTTCTTTTTATCCTTATGTCGCGTGTTTGTAACATTGTTAATCTACAATGAACTTGTAATGTAATTGCCCGTACTGTCGGGCAGAAGGGGAATACGTTTATGGATGAGAAGCTGATTTCGAAAAAAGACCTTTTGAATCTTGAGCAGATTTCTTATGGTACGCTGTACCGTTGGAAGAGACAGGGACTGATCCCCGAGAACTGGTTCATCCATAAGGCTACGGATATCGGCCAGGCTACGTTCTTCCCTGAAGAGAAGATCCTCGCCAGGATCGACCGTATCAAGGAGCTCAAGAACGAGCTTTCCGTCGATCAGATGCAGGAACTGTTCTCTGCTAACGTTGAGAGCTTCAAGATCCCGCTCAAGGATTTCAGAGAGCTCGAGATGGTAGGCAAGATGTCCATCACTGCATTCTCCGCAGTTTTCCCCGAGAAGGATCTCCTGGACTTCAACGATGTTTTCGGTATGTATGTCGTTGACAACCTCATGAGACAGTCGGGAATCTATCTTGAAGACGCAAAGCAGGTATTAAAGCTCCTGTGCAAATATCTTTCAGTTGAGGCTTCAAAGGATTATCAGCTCCTGCTTCTCCGTAAGCTCGGAGTTCCTATGACGGTTCTCGTCAGAGGCGATGAGGGAATCCTTCTTGAAGACAACACCGAGGTCATCGCTTGCGCTAATCTCGGCGAGTTCGAGGAAGCCCTTAAAGATCAGCTCATCGCATAATCAACGTTATGGCTGCAAGATCATCAGACAACGAGATCTCCCGCGTCCTTTCGGTAATGTCAGAACCGACAAGGATCAGAATAATCCGGTTGATATCGGGTTCGGGCGAACTGCGCTCATGTGATCTCCTTCCCGAGTTTGAGATAACCCAGCCCACGCTGTCACATCACCTGAGCGTACTGCTTGAAAACGGCGTGCTCACATCGCGCAAGGTCGGCAGGTGCATTTATTTCTCAGTTAACAAGGGTACCATTAATCTGGTCGCTGAACTGATGCAGGGAATCGCAAGCGGAAGCGTATCCAAGCCCTCATCGAAAAAGAGTTCAGAAGCTCCTTCAGACAAGCAGGGCAAGAAAGAAGAGAAGACCGTGATCAAGGTCAAGCCCGAGAAGGACAAGTCCGGCAAGGTCAAGAAAGACAAGAAGGACAAGAAAAAGAAGAAGAAAGACAAGAAAGATAAGAAAAAGAAGAAGTGAGAGATCACTTCTTTTTTTGTCAGAACAGAACGGCTTCGGAAATGTACATCAGGATCGAACCGATAAGGTTGATCAATAACAAAATAACGACCATCTTGATGTGCTTTTTCTTTTTCTCGACGAGCGTGGCGATATACTCTCTGACGAAAGCGTTTATCCAGAAATAGCTCTTTGTCCTGCTGCCGATGCCTTCGACTCTGAGTCCCAATTTGTCGGCGAGCATTCCGGATCTGAATACATGATAATTCGTGGTGCAGAAAACGATGTTGAAGTAATCGGATCCGTGGAATTTTCTGATCAGGTCGTGAGCGAACTTGAAGTTCTCCTCAGTGGTCGTGGATCTTGTCTCTTCGAGAATGTCCCGTTCTTTGATGCCCTGCGATAACAGATAGCGTTTTATGGCTTCGCCTTCCGAGATTATCTCATCAGATCCTTTGCCGCCCGATGGAACGAAAACGATAGGCCTGCCGTTGCGTTCCTTCTGCATCTTTGCAAACTCGATCGCGCGGTCAGCCCTTGATTTTAAAAGCGCGGTCAGACTACCGTCCTTTTTTATCTGGCAGCCGTGAATGATGATGAAATCCTTGTCGAATTTCGGGATGTGTCTTGCTGTCTTGATGCCTGTGATTATCGTGCCTAACAGAATGCATTCAAGATAAGATACGACGGCGGAGATGGAGTTTTCGATGAACATCTCGATAAAGCGGCCCGTGCCTCTTGAGTAATGTACGTCGATGATGTTGGAATTTTGCAGATAAGTGCCGATCACGAACGGGAGAAGGGCACCTATGCCGAGCGCAAGACCAAGGATCACGCCGAGCATGTTGCGCCAGGTTCTGCCTTCTTTCCTGATGAGCTTTATGTTGGTGATCGTCACGAAGACCGTGGTGATGATTATCAGCGGAAACGTAAATAAGACGAATTCCTGAGATGAGGCCATCGCCTGATAAAACGCGCCGTTGATACCGTTCTTGTAAACGACGGACTTGATCTGCGAATAGATGAAGAAGACGGCAAAAATAATGAGTCCGAGGTATAAGACGTTGTCGTAGCTGTAATGGCTCAATTTCTCAAGCATAAAGTATTTGATTACAAGATAGGTGAGCACGATAAGAAGGTAGATCACTATGGCTGTCAAGACCGCGTTGCAGCCCGTACAGTCACCGAAGAAAAGATCGTGAGTGATGACTCCGTTGTTATGCACATAGAAAACTCCGAGGCCCGGATTATCAGGACAGTCTATGAAGATAAAGACCTTTCCGGGAGTGACGGATCTCAGGTATATGATGAGGCTTTTGTCCGTGGTCTCCCAGCCGGTGATCTCGACATTGCCGGTGGAATCATTGTCAACCTTGATATCCGTTATCGTTTTGGAAGAGTTGATATCATTGCGGACATAAACGTATTCCTTGCCGGACACGGCTATATGGATATAGCCGAATACGGCCACGAGGACCGCCAGGATAAGGAAAAAGTACTTTTTAACAAACCGCATTACCATACAGATAAGGAGTATAGCTTAAAAGTCATTCAATGTGGGCACCGTTTTGTGAAAACAACTGAAACTTATTAATGGCTATTTTATGCTATATATTTTTATTTCGAAAAGTATCATAATTATTTTATCACTCGCCCAATTTAATAAGTGTAGAGGGGGACAAATTATGAAGAAGGTACTCGCACTCATTTTAACGGTGTTTATGCTGTTTGGAACTGCAGCGATAAGAAGCAGTGCGGATGTTTATTCCGGCAGCAACGCAAAGCAATTCATTGAAGATGAAGAAACGTCTGTTAAGGTATCGTACGGCTCCGGTCCGATCCACATTAACATGTGGACTTTTACGACAGAAGTTTCAAACATGGTTGAATATTATATTTCAATGCATCCGGATTTCGGCAACAGATATACGGTTGACGTAACGATCGCTCCGACAAGCGGAGGAATGTATCAGAACGGACTCGATTCGGCTCTGGCAGGAGACAGGGTAGATATCTATGCCGCAGAAGGAGCGTTTGTTACCAAGTATACGAAGGGTGATATGCGCTCATATGCCGCTCCTTACGATTCATTGGGGATCGATGCGGAAAGTGAGATCGCTGATGCGCAGATCGCCCAATATATCGTCGATATCGGCAGAAGAGATTCTGACGGCAAAGTTATGGCACTTGCTTATCAGTCCTCCAGCAGTGCCCTGATCTACAGAGCTTCGATCGCGAAGGAAGTTTTCGGCTCGGATGATCCTTCTTACATCGAGAAAGTAGTCGGCGGCGGAACAGGCTCTTATGATTCTTTCTGGAAAGCCGGCATCAAGCTTAAGGAAAATGGTTATCCGCTTGTATCCGGTCCTAACGATGTCTGGAAAATGATTGAGGGTAACACATCTACCGGTTGGACAGACAGAAACAGAAAAACGCTTCTTATGAGTCCGGAGAGACTGGCATTTTTCGAGTATGCCAAGGCTATTAAGCAAAGAGGTTGGAGCAATGGAACGTCTTCGTGGACACCTAATTGGTACGCAGACATGAGGGGCGTTTCTCAGGAAGGTAAAACAAATAAGCCCGCATTCTGTTTCATCGGACCTTCATGGCTGATCCAGTTTGTCATGAAAGGTAACTGCGGAGGTGAGACCAAAGGTGAAGGTACTTATGGCGACTGGCGCGTCTGTCAGGCACCTGCAGCTTTCTGCTGGGGCGGCACGTGGATCTTAGGAAGCAAAACTGCGGCAAATGATTCTGATAAGCGCTCGGGTGTTGCGGAGCTTATCAGATGGATCAATCTCGATACTTCCGATACAGGACTCCAGTATCTTTGGGCTAACGGTTTATACTCGGGCAACAGCAATACAAAGGATTGCGTAGCTTCCACCAAAGTACTCGCCAATTCAGACGGAAGCATTGACTTCCTTGGCGGACAGAATATGTATTCTGTTTACATGAAAGCAAATCAGACAGCAAAGGGTAATAATCTGACAGAATACGATGACAGCATAGCCTCATTATTTACCCTTGCCGCAGAATATTACGCTAATGGAGAAAAGACATACGAGCAGGCCATACAGCAGTTTTACAAGGAGATAAACAGTTACTATCTCTTAACTGCCAATTCGATTCCTGAGCTGCCGAAGGTCACCATTCCGGACAGCGCAGAAGATATCCCTGCTCCTGATAATGGCGGAGGAGAATCAACCCCGGAAAAAGGCGGACCTGACGACTCTTTGCCTGGTCCTACAGACGGCGCTGTTCGCTACAATTATGGCGGCAATAATCTTATACTCATCGTGATCATCATTGCCGTAGCAAGTCTTGTCATCATCGGAGGCTTGATCGTAACCATCATAATTATTGTCAGTTCCAATAAGAAAAAGGCTAAGGCAGCGCAAGCCATGCCTCAGCAGCCGGTACAGCAGGCAATGCCTCAGTATCCGGTTCCGCCTGTAATGCCGCAGCAGCCTGTTGCACAGCAGCCTGTCATTCAACAGCCGATCGTACAACAGCCTGCAGTTCCCGCTGCTCCTGTGGCACCCGCCGCTCCGGCCGTTCAGAAATACTTCTGTCCTCACTGCGGCGCGGAGCAGATCCCCGGCGAGAACTTCTGCGACAAGTGCGGAGGCAAACTGAAATAACAGCAAAAACTGCCGCGTAAACAAAACCGTAAACTTTTCTGCTCTGAATTGTTTACGGAAAAGTTTACAGAAAGATTCAGACATAAAAACGGGCTTCAATCTGAAGTGAACCCCAAAAGTTGGACGGTTTAAAACGAGTATAAGGACTGATTCCTTGCCTGGCAAGGAGTCAGTCCTTTAAGTTTGACCTGAATTCTTTCGTTGTTGTAGTAATCTATGTATTTTTCCATGGCTTTCTGAAG
>JAEEGL013165848.1_pt1 | contig 31474 bp, 21 predicted proteins | sample 9134231 | NCBI WGS metagenome assembly JAEEGL01 (sample SAMN16246548, study PRJNA631951) | gut metagenome | biome: gut microbiome; feature: rumen; material: fiber-attached | host: Bos | place: Iran: Karaj | collected 2018-10 | reverse complement strand
TCGATAGGCAGGAGGTGTAAGGGTAGTGATACTCTCAGCCGACCTGTACTAATAGCCCGAAAGACTTTCCCTTTGCTAGGAAAGATAAGCCAGAAATGAACATTGAAGTAGCGAGTAAGTACGCGACAAAAGCGATTTCTGCGGAGTAATGAGCGTGTGCGCGAGTGCATGCACCTTGTGATCTTTCTCTCAAGTCCTATACAGCGGTGGCTATAGCGGTGAGGAACCACCTCTTCCCATTCCGAACAGAGAAGTTAAGCTCACCATCGCCGATGGTACTGACCCACCAGTTGGGAGAGTAGGTAGCTGCCGTGCTTTGAGAACCCCGGTCGTCAATGACGACCGGGGTTCTTTCGTTGTCGGTAGCCGACAACGAAAGCACGGCAGCGATATTCCACTATGTTCCATTTGCTAAAAAATCGTTATCTTTGTGATACTGATCATAGAAGATAATTTCATTAAGATGTATAAACTGATTCGGATTGTATTGCTGTTGCTGCTGGGAGGGTTGCCGTTAGTGGGGGTGAGGGCGCAGGGGCCTGAGGCGGTGATTCAGGGGCGCGTTGTGGATAAGGAGGGGCAGCCGGTGACAGGAGTTGCCGTGCAAGATGCACAGGGCGGGGGATGGGCCACGTCCGATTTGGACGGCGGTTTTACGCTTCCATTCAAGGGGAAGACGACGCTCAGGTTGAGTTGTCTCGGATATGAGGATGCGAGCGTGGAGGTTGCGGTGGCCGGGCCGGTCGTCATTACGATGACGGAGAGCAATTTTGCCCTCGATGAACTGGTCGTCGTCGGTTATGGTACCCAGAAGAAGGTCAATTTGACGGGAGCCATTTCCACGGTCTCTTCCAAAGATTTGGACACCCGGACGTCCCCGACCCTGACGCATATGCTGCAGGGGTCGGTTCCCGGCCTGAATGTCACGACGTCTTCGGGGCGGCCCGGCAATGAGGCGTCCATCAATATCCGCGGCTATAATTCCATCACCGGCGGCAGTCCGCTCGTGCTGGTGGATGGCTCCGAAGGGGATCTGAGCCGGGTTAATCCGGCCGACGTGGAGACGATCTCGGTCATCAAGGATGCCTCGTCTTCGGCTATTTACGGAGCCCGGGCCTCATTCGGCGTCATTCTCGTCACGACCAAGCAGGGAACGGAGGCGGACGGGAAGGCGACGGTCCGTTACAACGGCCGCTTCGGCTGGGGGTCGCCGACCGTGTCGACCGATTATGAGACGAGGGGCTATTTCTCCGTGTATCTCAACGACCTGTTCTTCCGGGCCAATTCCGGATACAACTATTCGAAATACACCGACGAGGATATGTACGAGCTGTGGATCCGGCGCAACGACCGCACCGAGAATCCCGAGCGTCCCTGGACGGTGATCGACCAGCGGGACGGCCGCAGCACGTATGTCTATTATGCCAATACCGACTGGTATCATCATTTCTTCCGGGACATCACCCCGATGATGAACCATAACCTCTCCATCAGCGGCGGCACCAAGAACATTAAATACTACATTTCTGCCGGCTACGACCGCACGGAAGGTATTTACCGCCAGAATAGCGACGTCCAGAACAAATACAACTTCCGCGCAAGGCTCAGCGTCCCGGTCACCAAATGGTCGGACTTCAGTCTCAATACCTCCTTCTACGCATCGGATTATACCTATCCGGGCACATCGGGGGTCAATACCGCCTTCAACCAGACCACGACGCACGCGCTTGCGAGCATCCCGGTCTGCAATCCGGACGGCACCAGCATCGATTTTACATTCCTCTCGAGTTACGGGGTCGCGAACGGCTACACGACGGTGCTGGACAAGGGCGGCCACAAGAACAAGGATGTCTATGAGACCTTCTCCACAACGGCCGAATACACGGCCCGGCCCGTCAAAGGTCTGGAACTCAAGGTGGATTTCACCTATATGCTCAATGCCGTGCAATCAATGCACCGGAGCGTCAATACGACCTATTCGCAGTACCCCGGGATCATTTCGACGCTTACCTCGGACCGGAGCGAGGATTACTTAAGCGAATCCCGCAACAAGAACCGTTTCCTTCAGGCGGATGCCTATGCGACCTATAGCGCATCGGTCAAGGACAAGCACAACATCAAGGCGACGGCCGGTTTTAACTACGAGACCCGCCGCTATGCCGACATTACAGCGAAGGGCTACTACCTCTTCAGCGAAAACCTGAGCGACCTGGATCTGCTGACCGATGACCCTGTCATCCTCGAGCAGACCGGCAAGGCCGGCAAGAAAACCGAGGTCGGCGGCGGGAAGAACGAATATGCCCTGGAAGGTTTCTTCGCCCGGTTCAATTACGATTATGCCGGACGGTATCTGGTGGAAGCCAATCTCCGCGTCGACGGCAGTTCCCGGTTTGCCCGAGGGCACCGTTGGGGCTATTTCCCTTCGGCTTCGGCCGGATGGCGCATCAGCGAGGAACCATTCTTTACCCCCGTGAAGGGGTGGTGGGACAACCTTAAGATCCGCTATTCCTTCGGATCGCTCGGCAACCAGCAGGTCGGTTACTACGACTATATCCGAACGGTCAATATCGGCGAACAGACCTATCTCTTCGGCGGCGACAGCAAGCCGACTATCGCCTCGCTCTCGGCCCCGAATTCTTCCGACCTTACCTGGGAGAAGGCCGTTCACCAGAATCTCGGCTTGGACATGGCCTTCCTCGGTAACCGCCTTACCTTTACGGCCGAAGCCTATATCCGCGACACGAAGGATATGCTCACGGCCGGCGTTTCCCTTCCGGCTGTCTATGGCGCCGCCTCCCCAAAGATGAACTGCGCGGACCTCCGCACGATGGGCTATGAGCTGACTCTCGGCTGGCGGGACTCCTTCAAGCTGGCCGGCTCAGACTTTAGCTACAGCGCCACCTTTGTGTTCAGCGACTATGTCACCAAAATCACCAAATTCGACAATCCCGAGAAACTCTTTGCCAAGAATTATTACGTAGGGATGACGATCGGTGAAATTTGGGGTTACAAGACAGGCGGGCTCTTCGCTTCTGACGAAGAGGCTGCCGCTTATTCCGTCGACCAGAGTGCGGTCAACAGCCTGATCATCGGCCAGTACGAGCAGGGGCTCCGCGCCGGCGACATCAAGTACCTTGACCTGAACGGCGACGGCAAAGTCGACAAGGGAGAGGACCGGGTGGACAGTCCCGGCGACCGGGTGATTCTCGGCAACTCCCGCCCGCGGTTCAATTATGGCCTTACCCTGACGGCCGCCTGGCAGGGCATCGATTTCTCGATTTTCTTCCAGGGAATCGGCCATATGGACTGGTATCCATCCGCAGACGCTATCCTGTTCTGGGGCCCGTACGTACGGCCTTACGCGACGTATATCCCGCGTAATTTCCACACGATGATCTGGTCGGAAGAGAATCCGGACGCCTATTTCCCTCGCCCCCGCGGTCACGTCGCCCGTGCGGAGAACAGCGAGCTTTCTACGGTCAACGACCGCTACCTTCAGAACATCGCCTACTGCCGCCTGAAGAACCTCACCGTCGGCTATACCCTGCCGAAGAAATGGACCGTCAAGGCGGGCATCCAGGCGCTCCGGCTGTATTTCAGCGGAGAGAATCTTGCGTATATCTGCCCTGGCATCAAGTCCGTGTATATCGATCCGGAACAGGCCCAGACTGGCACGACCCTCCGGCAGTATCCCTGGCGGAAGACCTGCTATTTCGGCATAGACATCACTTTCTGACGGAGGACGGAATATGAAGAAGACAGTAAATATCCTGTTGGCACTGATTGCCCTGACATCCTGCGAAAAATGGCTGGATAAATATCCCCAGTCCTCGCTGACCGAGACGGAATTCTTCCGGACGGAAGCCGACCTGCAGGCGTTCTCCAACAAGTGGTACACGATGTTCCCGGGAGAATCCCTGTACGAGGAAGCCGTCGACAATTATGCGCTCCAGAGCCTTCCCGACGAGCTCAACGGCAGCCGCGTCGTGCCCTCCTCGGGCGGGGGATGGAGCTGGGGAACGCTTCGTGACGTGAATACCCTGCTGGAGGAGAATGCCTGCGAGGATCCCGAAATCAAGGCGCGATATAACGCCCTGGCCCATTTCTTCCGCGCGTGGTTTTACTTCGAGAAGGTGATCCGCTTCGGCGACGTGCCGTGGTTCGACCACCAGCTCGGTTCCGCCTCGGATGACCTGTATCGTCCCCGCGACAGCCGGGAATTCGTGATGCAGCATATCCTGGAGGATCTGGATGACGCCATCGCCCATCTCAGCACCAAAAAGGACGTGTATCGCGTAACCAAATGGACGGCCCTGGCGCTCAAATCCCGGGTCTGCCTCTTCGAGGGAACCTTCCGGAAATATCACGACATCAGCTATCCCGAACATACCTGGCAGTGGTATCTGGAGCAGGGGGCGGCGGCTGCGAAGGAGTTCATTGAGACGAGCGGATACGGTCTTCGCACCGCGGACGGGAAGGGATTGAGTTACCTGACGCTCTTTGCCGAAGACAATGCCGATCCGACCGAGGTTATCCTCGCGCGCGACTATTCCGCCGCCGTCGGCGTCAAGCATAACGGCACCTTCTATACGCTGGGTAATTACGGCAATCCGGGAATGACCCGGAAGATTGTCGCGAGTTACCTCTGCTCAGACGGTTCCCGGTTTACCGACAAGGCGGGATGGGAGACGATGACCTTCTCCCAGGAGACCAAAAACCGCGACCCCAGGCTCTCCCAGAGCATCCGTACGCCGGGCTATACCCGTTTCGGAAGCACGAAGAAGGAAGCTCCGTCCTTCTCCTGCTGCGTGACGGGCTATCAGTCCATCAAGTATGTGCAGAGTGTCTCTGCCGGTGCGGATGGATATGGCCTCTCGTACAACGATCTGATCATTATGCGCAGCGCCGAGGTCTATCTCAACTATGCCGAAGCGTTGGCAGAACTCGGGACCCTGAAGCAGTCCGACATCGATATGTCCATCAAGAAACTCCGCGACCGCGTCGGGATGCCGAACCTCAGCCTGCAGGCCTCCAATGACAATCCCGATCCCTTCCTCAGCGCCCCGGAGACCGGTTATCCCGGCGTGTCAGGCGCCAACAAGGGGATTATTCTCGAAATCCGCCGCGAACGGACCATCGAGCTCGCCAAGGAAGGCTTCCGCTACTGGGATATGATGCGGTGGAAGGAAGGTCAGGCCTTTACGCAGGAATTCAAGGGAATGTATTTTCCCGGGGAAGGTGATTACGATTTGGACGGCGACGGCACGCTGGATGTGACGCTCTATAGCGGCACCAAGCCCTCGACCGGGGCAACGCTGAAGCTCAAACTCGGGGAAGACATTGTCCTCGACGGCGGCACGTCCGGCTGCGTCCTGCCTCTCAAGGGAAAGAAGGGCAAATGGGATGAGGAGCGGGATTATTATTACCCCATTCCCTCCAACGACATCTCCCTCAGCAAGGGAACGCTCAAACAAAATCCGAAATGGTAGTTATGAAACGGTTACTATTTATATTGATAGGAGTCTGCCTGGTATCGGGTGCTGTCGCATGCCGGAAACACATCCCTTTCATCGATGCGGATCATCCGCTCCACACCGAGGGCGGATCCGGCAAGATGTACGAGAAATCTCCGGACGCCATCCGCTTCGTCCAGTACAATGTCGGCGTGTTCAGCAAGTTTATGGCCGACAGCAGTCCGCTTTGTGCGTCCATCCTGAAGAGTCTGGAGGCCGATGTGGTCGGGCTCAATGAACTCGACTGCAACAATTCCCGCCACAATACCTACCAGATGCAGGTTTTTGCCGAGCAGAAGATGGGATCGGAGTGGGAGTGGAATTACCAGGCCTCTATGAATTACAAGGGCGGCACGTACGGCAATGGTGTGATGACCCGCCTTGGCCCGGTGACAGACCGCTGGGGAAAGAAACTGCCCTGTGACGATGGCAGTGAGCCGCGCAGTATATGCGTCATTGAGACGGCGAATTTCGTGGCGGTTTCCGCCCATTTGGACAATACGACGGCCAATTCGGCCGTAAGGGCCGCCGAGGGTCTCAACCAGTATGTAACGGAGAAATATGGCGAATCCTCCAAGCTGGTCGTCCTGATGGCCGATACCAACACCCGCAAGACGACGCCGGCGATGACCGAATTGCAGAAGAGCTGGACCATCGCCGCGACAGACGGCCGTTTCGATTATGTCCTGGTGCTCAACAACAAGGCAAGATACCGTGTCGTCAGTTCGGCCGTCGTAGCCCGTTCCGATGCCGGAGATGTTTCCGCGGCCTCCGACCATAATCCGGTTTATGCAGATATCGTCCTGTTATGAAAAAGATATTGATAACGGTCTCCGCGCTCCTTGCGCTCGCAGCCTGCAAGGAAATCGACACCGAATACAAGGTGCCGCTCGACCAGCCCGCCGTGCTGGGCATCGTGAGCCTCGTCGACCTGAATGAAGTGATCGAACTGACCGAGCCCGCGTCCCTGACGGTCCGCCTGGTCGCGTCCGCCGAATCGGTCTCCGATCAGCCCCTGAAGGTGATGATGGCGATTACTCCCGACCGGCTGGCCGCCTACAATACGGCCCACGGGACGATGTATTCCCTGCTTCCTTCCGAGGCGGTGACGCTCGATACCGAGCCGGTCATTATGCCGCGATACGGCAAGAAATCCTCGGATTTTGCCGTGACCATCCGCAGTGAGCTGATTCCGGACGAAGATATCCACGTCCTGCCGATTTCGCTGGGGACGGTCACCGGCTCCGACCGGGTGGAGTTCTCGCAGCTCAACAGTACGGTCTATGTCCTGGTCCGGAAGATAAAACTCGCCGAGCCCGTGCTCCTCGACCGTAGCCTCTGGCAATTCGTCTATGTCTCTTCCGAATCGTCCGGAGAGACCAATAAGGGCATCCTTACCGGCTTTGCCTCCCATATGCTTGACGGTGATCCGAAGACCTATTGGAACTACAATCCTTCGGCGCCGGAGGAGATCCGCTATGCTCCGTTCTATATCGTGTTTGACCTGGGAGAGGAAGTGTCTGTCCGCGGTTTCGAATTCGTCAACCGGCTCAAGGACATCACCAATCTTGCTTCGGATCCGCGCACGCCGCCGCATACGGTGACGATGCAGCTTGCCCATACGCTGACCTCCGAAACCGGGATGAACGATGACGACTATTACGTCAGCGAGGATTTCGGCCCTTCCGACCTCCCGTACAAGACCATACAGGATATTTACCTGTCCGGCGCCTACGCCGCGCGCTATATCCGGTTTATCTGGCGGGGTGCCTACAACCAGAGCGCCACATCCATCAATCCCGGCAACAAGGGCGCCTCGCTGGCCGAATTCTATGTCTGGGGCAACGAATTATGAAAAAGTATATGAATAAGAAGATTATTTTTTGGCTGGCAGGAATTGCGGCCTTGGTATCCTGTGTCGGTCATACTACCACCGGCGACGATACAGAGCGGTGGGTCGAGGAGACGCTCGGGAAGCTGAGCGTAGAGCAGAAGGTGAAGATGATCCACGCGCAGAGCAAGTTTTCCAGCGCCGGCGTGCCGGAATTGGGAATTCCGGAGCTTTGGTGCACCGACGGCCCGCACGGAATCCGTCCCGAGGTCCTTTGGGACGAATGGAGCCAGGCCGGATGGACCAGCGACTCCTGCGTGGCCTTCCCGGCCCTGACCTGCCTTGCGGCCACCTGGAACCGCGATATGGCGGCGCTCTACGGCAAGTCCATCGGCGAGGAGGCCCGCTATCGCGATAAGGATGTGCTGCTGGGGCCGGGCGTCAACATCTTCCGCACGCCGCTCGGCGGACGCAATTTCGAATATATGGGCGAAGACCCGTATCTGGCCGGGGAGATGGCCGTTCCCTACATCAAGGGCGTCCAGTCCAACGGCGTGGCGACCTGCGTCAAGCACTACTGCCTCAATAACGAAGAAACAAATCGCCACACGGTGGATATCGACCTCGATGACAGGGCGCTGTATGAGATTTACCTGCCGGCCTTCAAGAAGGCGGTGCAGGAGGGCGGTTCCTGGTCGATCATGTCGAGCTACAACCTCTACCGCGGTCAGCACGTGAGCCACAACCACCGTCTCCTTGTAGATATCCTCAAGGGCGAATGGGGCTTCGACGGGGCCGTTATCAGCGACTGGGGCGGCGTGCACAACACCGACGAGGCCATCCACAACGGGATGGACCTCGAGTTCGGCACCTGGACCGATGGTCTCACGATGGGCAAGACCAATTCCTATGACAGTTACTTTCTGGCCGACCCGTATCTGGCGAAGATCCGCAGCGGGGAAGTGGGTACGGAGGAACTCGACGACAAGGTGCGCCGGGTCCTGCGCCTAATTCACCGCACGGCGATGAATCCGAATAAGCCTGCTGGCAGTTTGCACTCTCCTGAGCACTATGCGGCCGCCCGCCGGATCGGCGGTGAAGGAATCGTCCTTCTCAAGAACGAGGGCTTGCTGCCCATCGCGCCCGAGGCGAAGAAGATCCTCGTCGTGGGCGAGAACGCCATCAAGAGTATGATTGTCGGGGGCGGCAGTTCGTCCCTCAAGGCCCAGCACGAGATCTACCCGCTCATCGGTATTACCGAGCGGGCCGAGGCCGCTGGGGCCAGCGTCAAGTGGGTCCGCGGCTATGTTGGCAGTACCGACAATTCCTACAACGGCGTTGCCTCCGGGCAGGACTTGAGCGAAAGCCGGGGTCCGGAGGAACTGATTGCAGAGGCTGTTTCGGAAGCGGCAGAGGCGGATATTGTCCTCTTCATCGGCGGTCTTAATAAGTCCAAGAATCAGGACTGCGAAGGAAAGGACCGGCTGGGGTTGGAACTCCCTTACGGTCAGGATGACGTGATCAGCGCCCTCGTGGCGGCCAACCCCAGGACGGCCGTTATCCTCATCAGCGGCAATCCTGTAGCGATGCCGTGGGTGGACTCCGTGAATGCCATCGTTGAGGCTTGGCACGGCGGCAGCGAAGCCGGACACGCCCTTGCGGATGTGCTCTGGGGCGACGTGAATCCTTCCGGCCACCTCCCGTTTACCTGGCCCGTGGCCCTCGCCGATTGCCCGGCACACCAGGAAGGTATGGTCTTCCCCAATAACGGCAAAACCTTCTATAGCGAAGGAATCCTTGTGGGCTACAGGTGGTTCGACACCAAGGGCATCAAGCCGCTCTTCCCGTTCGGCCACGGCCTGAGCTATACGGCCTTCGAACTCGGCGAGGCACGTCTCAGTGCCAAATCCCTGGGGAAGGGAGGCTCTCTGAAAGTGACCGTTCCCGTGAAGAATACCGGCGACAAAGCCGGCGCTACGGTCGTTCAGCTCTACATTTCCGATGACGAGGCTTCCGTGCTTCGTCCCGAAAAAGAGCTGAAGGGCTTCGAGAAGGTATTCCTCCAGAGGGGCGAGTCGAAGACGGTGACCTTTACGGTCAAGGAGGAGGACCTTCAGTACTTCGACGCAGACGCCCACGCCTGGGTGGCTGAACCCGGTACATTCACGGCCCGTCTCGGTTTCAGTGCCGGGAACATTGCCGCGGAGGAGAAGTTTACGCTGAAGTAGCGGAATTTTTTGTAACTTTAAAGACTATGAAAATATTGGTTGTTGACGACGAGAGATTCATTCGCAGCTCGCTCAAGGAGTTGCTGGAGATGGAATCCCATACGGTCGATGCGGCCGAGAACGGCCCGGACGCCATCAAGATGGCGGAAAGCGAGAAGTACGATGTCATCTTCTGCGACATCAAGATGCCTGGGATGGATGGCGTGGAGGTGCTCACCCAACTGATTGCGGACGGGGTCGAGACGCCGGTGGTGATGATTTCCGGCCACGGCGACATCGAGACGGCCGTAGACTGTATGCGCCGGGGCGCCTTCGATTTTATCGAGAAGCCGCTTGATCTGAACCGCATCCTCATTACCGTCAAGAACGCCTCCGAGAAAGGGGCGCTCGTCAAGGAGAACAAAGTCCTCAAGAAACGCATTTACGGGCAGGAGATGATCGGAGAATCCGAACCCATCCTCCGTGTCAAGGAGATGATCGGGAAAGTGGCCCCGACGGATGCCAGCGTGCTCGTCATCGGCCCCAACGGCTCCGGCAAGGAGCTGGTCGCCCGCAGCCTGCACCAGCTCAGCGGCCGCTCGATGATGCCCTACGTGGAGGTCAACTGCGCGGCTATTCCTTCGGAACTGATCGACAGCGAACTCTTCGGCCACAAGAAGGGTTCCTTCACCTCGGCCATCAAGGACCACAAGGGCAAATTTGAACAGGCCGACGGCGGCACCATCTTCCTCGACGAGATCGGCGATATGTCGCTCGCGGCCCAGGCCAAGGTGCTCCGCTGCCTCCAGGAGAAGAAAATCACCCCCGTCGGCGGCGACAAGGATATCGCGGTGGACGTCCGCGTCATCGCGGCTACCAACAAGGATATTCAGGCGGAAATTGCGAAGGGCAACTTCCGTGAAGACCTCTACCACCGGCTCAGCGTCATTGTCATCAAGGTCCCGAAACTGGACGACCGCAAGGACGACATTCCGCTTCTGGTGGATTATTTCATCGGGAAGATCTGCTCCGATTCCGGCAAACCCGACAAGGAATTCACGCCGGAGGCGGTGAAGGCCCTGGTCAACAAGGAATGGTCCGGCAACATCCGTGAGCTCCGCAACGTCGTCGAGCGTCTCATCATCCTCGGCGGCGACCCGGTTACCGAAAGCGACGTCAAACTTTATGTTAATTTATAAGCAGATATGAAGCGGTTTTTTGTTTTTGCACTTTCGCTGGCGGCGGTCCTTGCCGCCTTCTCCTCCTGCGGTGAAAAAATCGACTCGGGAGGCAGCGGCTCCAGTTATGTTTTCACGGACGGATCCGACAACATCACTTCCACGTCCGCCCGGCTTCACGCCCACTACAATGGCACCAAGATCGAGGGGGACAATGTGGGAATCATTTGCGACAAGGAAGGGAAACTCGATGCGACAAAATCTCCCCGTGAATCCTCGGTTACCGGCGAAGACGGTAAGTTCTACGTCACGTTCTTCGACCTGACCCCGAACACGGTCTACGAGTATATGGCCTACGCGATGGTGGAGGGCAAGGAGTATTACGGCAAAAAGAAATCCTTCAAGACCCCGACGATTTCGGTAACGGGCATTTCAATATCACCGTCCAGTGCCAAACTTATATTTGGCCAGAATGAGACCATCCAACTCACGCCTGTCTTCACGCCTTCCAATGCCTTGAATCAGAATGTCACTTGGAAGAGTTCGAAACCGGAAGTGGCCAGCGTCAGCAATACCGGTTTTGTAAAGGCCCTTACAGAAGGCAAGACGACCATTACCGTCAAGACGGAGGATGGCGGGAAGGAGGCGAGTTGCGAGGTGACGTGCGAGAAGATATCGGTGACCGATATTACAATAACCCCTGAGCGGTCTATGATTCAGATGATCAAGGGGAAAACCTTGCAACTTACCGCCAATATAGAGCCCTCCAACGCCCCCAACAAGCAGGTGGAATGGTCGATCATCAACACCAAGGTTGCGACGATTAATCAGAATGGCCTGGTGACGGCCGTCGGCTCCGGGTATACTCAGGTAAGTGTCAAATCGAAGGACAATGGCAGGACGAACTCGAACATCTGCCATATCTATGTGATTAAAAATGAGAATCCAACCCCGGTCGACCTCGGCCTCAGCGTGAAGTGGGCACCGTATGATGTGGGAGTGGATCAGGCAAAATGGGGTATGTATTTCTCCTGGGGCGAAACGGTGCCGAAGATGGGGGAATATTATCTTCAGGATACGTATAAGATGACGGCCAACTTTACAACGCTTACCTCCAATCTGGATGCCGCTGCCGTCAACTGGGGCGGGTCGTGGCGGATGCCCACCAAGGCAGAGGTGACGGAACTTGTAACCTCCTGCGCCTGGTCCTGGGACGATTCCCAAAAGGTGTACAAGGCCACCCGTAATGACAAGAGTGTAATTTTCTATCCGTCCGGATATTATACATACTATTATGTGAGTGGAGAGGGCTCCTCCGGGGCCTATTGGACTTCTTCCGGGGTATCGTCCGAAAAGGCGTGGGCCCTTTCTCTCACCAAGTCGTCATCTAACGTCGTTACGGCCAAGGTTGAGGAAGGAACCCGTTATAATGGCCGTACCATCCGCCCTGTTTGCAAGTAAGCGGGAGATTTTGTACCTTTGCAGCCGCGAAATTATTAAAAATCAATTTATATGGCAACAACAGCTGATTTCAAGAACGGTCTTTATCTGAGTTTCAATGGAAAACCCTGCGTCCTCGTATGGTTCCAGCACGTCAAACCGGGCAAAGGCCCCGCTTTCGTCAAGGCCAAGCTCCGCAACCTGGAGAACGGCCGCATCCTCGAGAATACCTTCACCGCCGGCGTCAAGATCGACACCATTTCGGTGGAGCGCCGCCCCTACCAGTTCCTCTATGACGACGGTGAGGCGTTCAACTTTATGCACGAGGAGACCTATGAGCAGATTACCCTTCCCCACGACGTCGTGGAGAACAGCGACCTGATGAAGGCCGGCCAGCACGTCGAAATGATGTTCGTGACCGAGCCCGAGGAGCGCTGCCTCACCTGCGAGCTCCCGACCTACGTCACCCTCGAGGTGACCTACAGCGAGCCCGCCGTCAAGGGCAACACCGCCTCGACTTCGGCCCTCAAGGAGGTCGAGCTCGAGACCGGCGCCAAGATTATGGTTCCCCTGTTTATCAACACGGGTGACGTGATCACGGTCAACACCACCGACCGCACCTACGGACAGCGGGTGTAGCGCGTTTAGCGCGTCATTCCGGACACATCAGCGCGTCATTCCGGACACATCAACGCGTCATTCCGGACACATCAACGCGTCATTCCGGACTTAATCCGGAATCTACAGAAAGACCGGACGGTTCATCTCGAACCGCCCGGCTTTTTCATAAACCCTATTATTAACTAAACTAACCGGAATCTATATTAGCAAATGCTGTGCCAGATAGTTAATCCGGTATGTCTCGGACGCAGCGGATACGATAGCAGTTGGAACCGATACCGATGGTGATACGCTGGTCGTTGCCCAAGATATTCCAGGTATGCTTGTTCTTCTCCGTTGAGTTGCCGGTGGATGCATAGTCGTATCCGTTGCCGTACTTGTAGCAGCAATTGACATAAGTGCTCACCATCGTCTGGGGGCACGAACTCCACCAGTTCTTGACCGCATAGTTGAACATCACCGTGGCTTCGCGGATATTCGGCACCCGGTATCCTTCCGGGCAGGGGGAACGCCCTTCGATGAGCATCTGGTACAGATAATCATAATTGGTAGCGCCGTTCTGCGAACCGGTATAGTCGCTCATAAGGATGTACGGTCCGGTCTCAAAACGCTTCCAGAGTCTGGAACTCTGGCTGAACTCGTTCTCCGGCTCAAGCTCGAAGGAGGAGTAGTAGCGCAACGACTTCTCATTGATGTTCCGGCAGTCGAAGGTATAGACCGAATTGGAATTGACCGTGGCGGACGGGGTTGTGGCGATCACCAGCGGCGTAGGAAGCTGGTCCACGTCGGCGATTACCGATGCGGCCGTGGACGGATTGAGTTCCACATCATCCCGGCCGAGGTTGCGCACACAGCGGGTCGTAAACCGCCCTTGCTTGTGGGACGAGTCCCAGTAAACATCCATGTGATAGTATCCGGCGCCCATGTTGGGTCCCTCCTCGGCGCGGAGCATATCGGGAAGGTTCTTGTTCGTGTAGTTGTTTTTGTTGATCGTGCTGGAGATATAGTGAACCCTCCAGCGGTCAACATTCGGGAAATACGGATCACTTGCGGGGTATCGGCCGGCGCGGTTTGCCCAGGACTGGGAATACGTCATAGCCTCTTCCGACAGTCCCAGTCCGCCGAGGAACATGTCCAGCACCTGTTCGCTGGAAGCCATGTACCAGCGCACCTCCTCGGCGTCGATAACCCCGTTGCCGTTGTTGTCCCGGTTGCGCATCATGCAAGACCAGCGCATCGTGGCGTCCGTCGGGTCGGCCGGGTCATCCTTGAGGAAAACGTAATTGGCGTCGTTGACGGCTTCGAAGTCCATGTGATCATCCCACCGCATGTCGTTATAGAAAGTTCCGTTCCGGAGAATCTGCCAGTTGGACACCGTGTTGTAGCGGCCGTTGTATTTGCTGTTGACCGGCAGGGATACATAATTCGGAATTTCGTTGGCGTATCCGGTATAATCTCTACCGCGCGTGTAAGCGTGTTCGTTTTGGCTATAGAACCAGACGATGCCTTCCGTCTCGTCGATGGTTTCCGTGCCCCACCCCTCGCTGTTCTCCTCCAGGGTGCGGGTCAGGTTGTAAGGCGTCTGGATGGAGCGCTGGCGGATGGTAATGACCGATCCCGTCGTCGTGCTGGCCTTGTCGAGGCTGAAATTGCTGTCGCACAGGAGGAACATCATCCGGTTGGGCTGGTTGCAGAATGTCTTCCAGAAATCTTTGGGCGTGTTGTCCGGGTTGATGGGGTTGGCCTGGTAGTAGAATTCATCCACGTAGGCCGTTACGTAAATCCGGTGCCGGCGGGCATTTTCCTTGGCGATTTCGATCTTCTCGGCTTCGGTGAGGTCGGTGCGGGAATTGAGGTTGCCGCCGGTGACGCCGTGTTCCATATCCGCATCGATGAAGGACCAGTCGTACCACTGCTGGTCGTATTCATCCCTGAAATCATTTTCTTCTCCGGCGCTGAAGCGTGTTTTCTGCTCCCGGAGGTACTGGGTAAATTGGACTACATTCATCAACCCAGGAGCATTGTCGCCGGGGTAGGGGTGGTTGTTGTGCTTGTAGGGATAATGTCCGTAGCGGAGGGAGTCGGCCGTGGCGGTATTGTCGATCCCGTTGACCTGGAAGTGAATCCACTTGTAGTCATAGCCGGTCGGGATATCGGCGTCACCCACGCGCGGAGGGATACCCTCCTTTCCGTAAGGCGTCTTGACGTACCAGAAGCAGTGGTTCGGGTCGATGTGGTCGGCATCGAAGCAGAAGGTCCGCTGGCCATAGTGAGAGTCAAATGTAAAGGTGGATTCCTTGGCGACGTTGACGGAGCCCCAGGCGCCGGGATTGACCTCCTGTACCATCGACGCCCCATACTGGGAACTTTCCACCTCCAGGATGATCTTGTCAACGCCCTTGACCGTGATGGTGTAGGTGTAGTAATTGTTGCGGAGGATGTCGTAATTGTTCTGGTCCGTACCGAAATCGCCCAGATGGATAACGTAGGTTACATCGGCGCACAGTGTCTGGTCCTTGGCCTCGGAGGAAACCAGTACATCCATATTCAGCACCCCTTTGATAATGACGTAAGTGCCCATTTCCGGCGCGTATTCCCACATGTCCCCGGCGCGTACCGCGTAGGTTCCGTCGGCGTTTTTCTTGCGGAGTTCCCGCTTGTGGACCCGCTCAGCGGCCGTCGAGCCGGGAACGGAACCATTCTTGTTGGCGCTCTCCCGGTTCTCCATCATATAAAAAGTGAAGCCGTAGACGGGATCGGTCTCCGCGTCTTCCGTAGTCTCGGGCGGGATGGGAATGGAGTCGAAATACCCTTCCCCTTCGGCTTCATCCGTATCCCGCGTAGCACCCGGATCGGCAAACACCGTACAGCCTTTGGGCAGGTTGACGACCTGCCAGGACTCCGGCGTGAAGTGTTTCAGCTGCCGGTATGTGTCGTCTCCGTCGTAGGTGGCGCTGCCCTGGGCCACCTGGATTTTGAATTGGATCTTGGCATCCATCCGCTCCAGCGGAAGGTACCAGTCCTCTGTCCAGGTACTTCCATTATAGTATTGTACGGCATCCAGTCCGCCAACGATCTTGATCGGGGATTTGACGCCGGTCATCGGGAAGTAGCCGTTGCGCTGGATGGTAGGCTGCTGCATATGGGCGGTGAGGGCCTTGAGGGCTGATTCGGTGCGGATGAGGTTGAGGCTTTCGGGAGAAATGTTGATCATATCGCCGTCAATGTTGACGACGGCATAGATCTTACCGATAGCCGATGGCGCCTTGATGCGGATACCGCCATGGGTCCATTTGCTGTCGTCAGGGTTGTCGACGGTGTAGGCGCCGTATTTGTCGCTGCGATCGGTCGTGTTGGTACGCCACCAGCCGTCAAAATGGCCGGCGCGGATATCAGCCTCGGAGCCCAGGTTTCGGTCGTCGAAGAAGTGGGCGTACAGCCGTTTGGTGCCGTCTTCCGAGAAGATAAAGAGGAAGAGATTCTTGACGCGGGATTCGCCGATGATGCCCGTATCGCTTCTGGTCGAGATGTTGATCTCTCCGAAGGAAGAGGCGCCGAACGGAATGGTGACCCAGGTCTCCGCACCGACGGCATTTTCCGCGGGTTCTTCTTCCCGGACGCATCCAGAGAGGACCAGGAGGGCTGCAAGGAGGATATAGTGGAATCTCTTCATAACTTTATTCAAATTCAATTTCTCCTTCCTTGGGAATCCAGGGAATGACCTTGAAGGAAAGGGTACCGCCGTCGGGCTGGATGGAGGCAAAGATGTTGACCCGGATGAAATCGTTGCGGCTGAGCGACTCCAGATCCTCGGGCTGATGACTGACGGGATCGATTACCTGAAGGGGAATCAGTTTTACGGCAGCCGCCGGGGCACCGCTGTCGCAGGCGTAGAGGACCCACATCACGTCACGGTTGGTTTTGTTTGTGCCGCTCCAGCCATAGCCGTCCCGGTGCAGGTAGCACGGAGCGCCTGAGGATACGCCGTTTTGGAAGGCGATGCCCCTCTGGGTGTTGTTGTAGGTAAAATCGACGGACGAGTAATAGGAGTAGCCGATCATCGTAGTCCTCAGGCGATTCTCGTTGGCGGTGGAGGTGCTGATCCGCTTGTCCCAATATTGTCCAGTTGCTTCGTTGAGGATGTAATATTGCCCTTCTCCGGCACGCTCGAGGGTCCAGACAAACGGCTCGAAATCGCCGTCGAGGCGGAGGTCCTCCAGCGTTCCGCCGTCTTTGCGGCTCAGTTCCAGGGTGCTCGAATTCACCACGAGGGTGGCATCCCGGGTGCCGCCGAGGATATTCTTGTTGAGGTAAACCCGGTTGCCGTCCAGGGTTTCATTGTAATTCTCCACCAGTACCCTGCGGTCGTTTGTTGCGGCGCTTTCGTTGAGCGTGTTGTCGTGGAGGAAGCCGCGGGAGTCGATGAGGGCTTTGAAGAGATACTTGTAGTGCCCGGCAAGCCAGGACGATTTGAGGGCGGCCGCCGTGCGGATAGGCTGGCCATCCGTGAGGGTGATCTCGTTGGTGTTGATCCCAGCGTATTCCACGTCGACTTTATACTCAAACAGGTCTTCGCCGCGCCGGCTTTCGAGGATGTAGGCGTCGTAAATGACGCGGCTGTCCTCCACCGGGACGATGAGACCGTCTCCGGGATAGGGGTGGATGGCTGCAGAGGCATCGAGGACAGGGCTGCCGGCTCCTTCTCTGAAATCCGTATAGCGGCTGTCGTCACCGAAGTCGAACAGGTAAGTCTGCCGCTGTGAGAAGGGGGTCTCGAAGGAGAAACGGTTGAGTGTCAGATCCTCGGAGGAACTCTCGTTGTTGAGCATGAACCGGATGCGGGAATAGGTGCGCACCAGTTCACCGTCGACGTTGCAGGTGCCCGAGAGGACGAGGAAATCCTTCACAAGCGAAAGTGGCTGCGGGCGCTGTTCGCAGACGTACAGCTCATCGGCGGATCCGCTGTAAGTGCCGTCGGCCTTGACGGTGCGGATGTCGTATTTGAAGAGGGGAGCATAGGCGGGATTGTCGGCGGTGAAATTGGAAAGGCCGTCTGTCAAGTGGTTGTTGAAGGCGCTTATGACGCCATCCACCAGAGAGGAGAAGGCAGTCCCATTGTCCTGCAATCCGGCGTAAGTCCTGACGCCGCTCTCCGAGGTGACAGGGCCGATGGAAGAGTAATTTGCCACGGCCAGGAGGCGGTATTCTCCGGAGCGGAGTTTCTCGATGGAGGTGGCGGAGGCGCCGTGGAGGGGATTCAGGTAGTTGAAATGCGCGATGGCCGCTACTGCGTACTGCGTGTCGGCTGGCAGGAGGGTGCCGTCCGGGCTGCAGAAACCATTCTCCCGTCCGGCATCAGCGCAGTAATCGTTAAGGGAGGAGCCGTTCAGATAGAAATCGCGGTACGCCACCAGCGTATTGTCGTGCCGGCGGATGAGGAAAAGGGTCAGCCGGTAGAAGGACTGGCCATCGACCAGCAGTTCCCATCTCTTCCAGCCGGTCGTGTCGGCAGGAGAGACCGCGCCGTCAGCATAGCCCGCTTTCGTTCCGGCCGTCATTACGGGAATGCGGACCGAGAAAGTCAGATCCGCAGGCTTCCCGTCATTCCAGGGCTTGTCCCTGGAATCCTCCTTTCCGCACCCGGAGAGCAACCCCAGCACCGCAGCCCATATCGTTAGCAGTATTCCGACTTTTCTCATTGCGCGTTAAAAATTAATGGTGTATGAGGACTCCAGTTCGTTCCACGGCTTGATGGTAATCAGCAGTTCGACATCCAGCTTGCTGATGATCACGTTGAACGTATAGCGGTATCCGGGCTCCAGGACGGTTCCTTCCGGGATGGCGACCTTGAAGGTGTAACCCAGGCTTCCCCGAGTCGTGAAACAGATAGATGTGCCTTCCCCGACGGTCTGCGGGATCATCAGGACGAAGCCGTCGTTGCCCGTGAAGAATTCACCTTCCGTGACGGTACTCGTGGCGTCCGACCTCTGGTACGCGACCGCACGGCTCTCGGGCGTGGAGGAGAAGGGCAGTCCGGGGTCAGTGCCCCATTGATACATCTTTTCCCCTTCGACAGGAGCCGAAATACCGTACCACTGTATCCGTTCCACTCCCGCTTCCGTGCCATCGCCGAAAACGAGCAGGCCGTAATCCATGAAGTTACCCTCCGCTTCGTTTTCCAGCCAGACACCGGTGAGATAATCTGTGGAGGGGAAGTCCTCCTTGAAGCGGAAAGTGAACTTGACGGCGGAGAGCGTATGACGCATCCGCAGCTGGACATGCTGCTGCAGGTCGGCGAGGGTCGTCAGCTGCACCTTCTGATACCCGGCCAGCATATCATCCTGCTGACGGCTGGTGCGGTATTCGGCGATGAAGGTGCTGGCACTCGTGTTCTCCCGGAGTTCCACGCCGGCAGGGTAGTAGGCGCGGAACCGATATGTCTCGCCGGGGCGCCAGTAGACTTCGCCCGCCCTTTCGCCCTCGTCGTCGACGATGACCGTATTCCACTTCTGGCGGTTGTCATCTTCGTCCAGATCCGGGTTGTCTTCGTGTCCGCCCGGATGGGCGAACCATCTGAGCCGGACTCCCTGGAACACATCGTTGGTCGTATGGCCCGCGGCATCCGTGATGGCAGCCCAGAGACCGATGGCCTTTCCCAGGCCACCGTCCTCGACGGGCGTACAGGCATGGATCAGGTCATCATTGTTCCCGATGAGCGCCTTGCTCTCCGCTCCTTCCTGCTCCACCTCGAAGCGGATGGGACGGAAGACATCCTCATCACTGCCCCGGTTGCAGGACAGGGCCATCAAGGCACAGGCGGCCGCAAGGCAATATGCAAATGCTTTTCTCATAGTTCGACGTCGATGCTTCCGTAATCCAGCCAGGGGTCTACCGAAGGGTCTACGAAAATCTTGAAAAGGTTGATGGTAAAGCGGTACGTGTAACGGTAACCCATCTTCCAGCGGTCAATGTCGACGTAGTTGTCGTCGGCATCTCTGTACTGGAAGTAACTGTTGTCGTTGCCGGTCACCAGGTCGATGGTATCGGTGGATACCGTCGTGGATCCTCCCGTGGTGCGGGAATAACTCACTTCGATCTTGACGTGATGGCCGGTTGCGGTATGGTCCAGTTCCTGCGGCAGCAGGAGAAGGGCGTTCGGGGCGATGTAGTCTGTTCCGGTCAGCTGGATGCCCGCAGAGGCGGCTCCCATATTGCGGTAGGCATAGTAGGAAGCTTCTGAGGCGTCAGCATCCGTCGTCCAGGCAGGAGTCCCGCCGTCGAGGTTTTGCGTGAAGGTTGCCTTGTCCCAGGCCTGGATGACCCGGATGCTCTGCAGCCGGACCGTCTGAAGGGCATTCTCATCCACATTTGCGCGGATTCTGAACGCGATGGAGGTAAGGGCGTGCGAGAAATTCAGGTCGATGCCATTCCAGGGATTCGGGGTATCGTCATCGTACGGGGATCCGACTACCGGGGTGTACTGGGCCCGCTGCCGATCTTTGTGGATGCTGGTATATAGCAGGTCGTACTGCGCTCCTTCCGCACGGGGGTGGAACCCGGAGAAGGTGAATCCGTCCGTCCAATTGTGGGACAGTGCGGTCATATCCTCTTCTGCGACCGAAGGCGAATATGCCTGGAACGACAGGTAGAACCTGCCCTGCCCGTTCGGCATCCAGAAATAAGGAATCAGCGGCTTCCACCCATCCACTGCCGAATCGTAGGCACATTCCAGGTCCTGCATATAGTAGCGGTCTTTCAGGGCGGGCGTCAGTTCGCTGAACGGGCGGTCCTGGTCGAGGGCATACACCGAGAAGTGTTCCCGGGTGTCGTAATTCTGCCCGATTTCGGCATTGGTCACGCCCGGATCCGTCCGGGTCGCCGGAGAGACGACGGGGACGTTGAAATACACGGGCTCCCGCCGCTCCGGAGCCGGAGCGGGTACGACCTTTGTGCAGCCCGCAAGGACTGCTGCCAGTGCCACTATGCAGATTCTTCCTTTCACAACGTCGTCAGCGTACACGTTTCAACGGTAAATGACAGATCGACCGTATAGCTCCTTCCCGGCACGAAGTTCTTTTCCAGGGGATTCGTTGCGACGGTCCAGTGCGAAGTGAGCCCGTTGGTATCCGTATAGTCAATGTCGGCCTCGAAGGCGGTCGAGATCCGCTGCGGAATCAGCGGGTACCTCTCACAAATGACTATTGGCTCACCTTCCAAAAGAAAAGAGCCTTCAGCAAGCATTACTTCGACGGGCGTCTCCGAAAGGGTCCATTGGGGTTCGGGAAGCGACCTGAAGTCGCCCTTTGTCCCCAGAGACAGGACCCGAAGCGCTTTGAGCTCGACTTTTTCCACGGGGAAGGCATCGGTCCTCATCCGGAAATCCACGTGACAAAGCGCCTCATGGAAGGTGACCGGAATGACGCCCATCCCTTTTTTGGAAAGGTCCCTGACGGGATCGCCATAGAGCAATTCTTCTGTGACGCCCCCGGAATCAATGTCCTTGAATTCGATTCCCCTGTCCGGACTGATGCCGGATGCCATACCATAAGGTGCATAAGCAAGGACACAGACGCTCTGGTCTTTGGCCGGCCAGAGGACGGGTTCCTGAGGGACCCATCTTCCGTCGTTATGCACAATCCGGATATCATCCAGGAAAACCGTTCCTTCCGACGGCTTTCCTCCTTCAGGATACATCCAGGCTTTCGCGCCGAATGTTTCCAGGTTGAGACTGGGGTCGAAAGAAAGGGCCAGATCGGGATCATACGGGTTGCCGCGGTCGATGCAACCATACGCGGAGAGTGCCGCCGCAAAGAGCATTGCGGCGCCTGTGCGGCGGACTCCCGGTATGTTGCGTAGCATCATTTATGAAAAACTAGTTGTTCTGGTAAGGCAGGTCGATGTTGATGTCGGAAACCTCGACGAAGGCCTCGACCTTGGGATCGAAGATGATCGGATCGAGCTTGAACACAAGGGTGTAGAGGTACTTGTGGTTGATGAGCCAGTAGTTGACATCGTAGTCCTCCGTGGTGCCGTTGTACTTCTTGGCCTGGGCGCCGGCGAGGGATACCTCGGTCGTAAGACCGGAGTAGGTGTGGTCGGTGCCGTTCAGGGTGAACTTGTAGTCGTAGGTAACCTTGACGGTGACCTCGTTGGCGCTGTGGGCAAGGGCCTGCGGCATCGGGAGCATCAGCTTGCCGTAGTCGCCGAAGGTCTTGGCAGAAGCAGCGTCAGCCGTGGTGACGACCGTGGAGCCGCTGAATGCAGTGTAAGTCGTCTCTTCGGCGGCGGGTACCCAGTACGGGGAAGCGGTCACAGCGTTGTCCTTGTTGAAGGTAATGCTGCCGGTGGCGGCATTCGCATAGTCATTGGAGGCGTCACCCTTGCGGTTCTCGTAGAAGGCGCCCTTGTAGTTGGCGTTCAGCACTTCAATCTTGGTAACGGTGAATTCGTGCTTGGCGGTGGCGGCAGAGGGGGCATAGTCCTCATCGGTCACGACCCGGAACTGCACGGCGCTGAGGGCGTGGCGGAAGATCAGGTTGACTCCTTCGTGGGTGAAGGCGCTGTCGTCGTCATCGTCGTACGGCATCCCGTTCCCCGGGGTGTACATGCTGCGCTGCTGGTAGAAGTTGAAATCGCTGTAGAGGACATCTACCTGCTTGTCCATATCCGTCGAAGCAACGAACCCGGTGATGGTGATACCCGTGGTCCAGGCATTCGCGACCGTTCCGCTGTACGGAGTCAGGGCAGAAGGAGAGAAGGCGTGGAAGGTCAGGTAACCGGCCTTGGGCCAGAGATAGGTGGTCGTCGGCTGCCAGTAATCGGCGGGAGCGGTGCCGGCGTGCTCGCACTCGACACCTGCGGCAGGGAAGAAATTCTCGCTCGGGACTGTCGTCGCGTCCTCGGTGAAGGCGGCGTAAGCGGTGAATTTCTCGTAAGTGGATCCGTCACCCGTGTAGGTGGCGTTCTGCTCGCCGTTGAACTCGGCCTTGGTCGAGGTCCGCTGCGAGATCGGAGAGAAGGAGATGCGGCTGCCATCGGTAGCGGCAAACTTCTCGTTCTTGGTGCAGCCTGCAAGCGCTACGCAAACAAGGGCTGCGAGGATAAGTGTTTTTTTCATAACTGATAAAACATTTGGTTAAACATTATATTAAAATATCACTTTCAATGTTATCCCAGTCTTCCACACCGGGGTCCATACCGCCTCCGCCCGGGGCCGGCGGCGGTTCGGGAATTTCAATTTCCCTGTCTATGATGAGCCATTGGTGGTCCGTTGCGTCGGAGGTAAGCCAGACCTCATCCATCGGAATGGTCACTTCGAAACGACTGCCGTATGTCGTGACCACTTCGAAGGTGACGCGCAGGTCGCTGGAAGTGCCTTCCAGGCGCCCAAAGGTGCCGAAGGTGGCGTAAATGCAGGCATGGTCCTCCGTGTCCGAGAGTTGGCCCCGCGTCATCCCGAAAGCAAGAGTCGCCTCGCCGTCTTCACCGATAACCCGGTCACAAAGGCGGACGTCTGCTGCAACGCCGTTCAGCAGCGATGTGGCGGAGGACAGCCACTGGCTGCCTTTGATGCCTATCTGGAGATAGTAGGATTTCACTACGCTCGTGGCGATGAAGAACGGATCGCCGTTCTCGTTGCGGAGGGTGTCCACTTTGTCGTGAACTTTAATGGTGATGTCCCTCCGGTCGGTGACGAAGAGGTGGTCGGCGTCGTAACGGATGGATTCGTTCCCGCTTCGGTTGCGGGTGTAGATTTCGCGGGTGGAGGCAGTCGTTTCAAAGAACTGGTTCTCTTTCCCGACGACAGTGGTCTCCGTGCCGAAATTCCACGCGGAGAGATGGTAGGTTCCCGGGTCGGCGATCAGGTAGCCGTCATAATAATGGCCGCGCTCATCGTCGCCCTGATGGCGGAGATAGCGCTCCGTGACGAGGTTTCCGCTGGAGGCGTCATAAAGCGCCACGCGGAAAATCTCCGGTCTCACATAGGCGGGATGACGGAAATCAGGGTTGTAATAGCCTTCGGTCACATTGAGAAGGTGCTCGTCAAGGTAGATGCGGACATAACTTACATTGTTCATGTCCGTAAGCGGACGGAACTCGCAGCCCGCTGCCATGAAGCACAGCAGCATCACCCAAACGATATGCCTCAGTCTCCCGCTCATTTCTTCCTGTATCTGATGACGATGGGCCGGACGAAACTGACGGCCACGTTGGTGGGACCGAAGTAATGCAGGACGCCGGTATTCTCCGGGTCCCGCCAGAGGAACTGCCAGTCATCCGAAGGGATGTAGTGCTGGTAGGGAATCTGCGCATAACCCGCACTGATGGAGAACTCCATATTCCAGTGGCGGGTGATGGGAAGACTGTAGCCATAGGTGAGACCTACGCTGAAGACATTGGCGCATTGATACATTCCGATGGTGCGGAGTACCTGGATATCTGTCTTGCCCCAGAATCCATATAGTCCGATGAAATGGCCCGTGAGCACGTCCCGAATCATCCTGTTCTCCGATTCGGGCCGGGGGCGGGGGGGCACCCACCAGCGGAATTCACCGCCGAGGGTGAGGTACTGGAGACAGTATTTGAGTTCTTTTTTGGTATGCCACCAGGGGAAGTAATGCTGCCAGGCGATGGAAAAACGGTTTCCGATGGGTACTTCAACCGAATAGTTGAAGGCCGTGACGGCATCGTAGAGTACGTTGGTCTTGAGGGCAAAGATGGTCCGTTTGGCCCACTCGGGGTCTTCGGGGATAACGGTCTGCTTCTCTTCTTCGGGCTGCGGTTCAGCGATCTCCGGTATCCAGGAGGGCGTGAGCAATGCTGTTGGTTCGGGCACATCGGACTCCACAGGGCCGTCCTTTGCCCAGCGGATCGTGAAGGTTGAATTCCGGAGCGGACCCATCAGCGTGTCGATCAGGAAGCGGTAAGTTTTGCCGCCGTCCAGCGCTTTGAGTGTCTGCTTCCGGACGTTGTCGTCCATGTCTTCCGACAGAATCCGGATCACGTCGTCCCGGTTGCCGCGCCAGTAGGATTGCCGGACGCTCTGCCGGAGCCCCGGCCAGTTTTCCTCCCGCTCGATGATACGTATTTCCTGGGGACGTTGCGCCGAATGGGCCAGAATATAGTCGCGGGTGGTCTCTGCGCGTTTCCGGGAGAGCCAGACATTGTGACTGTAGGGACCCTCGGGGGAGGAGTAGGCATATATGGTGAGGGTGTCGATGCAGAATCCGCTACGCTTCAGCAGGCCTCGGAGCATAGCGGTCTCGCTGGAGTTCCAAAGATAGGTTTCGTCCAGGGTGGTTTGGTTGCAGCGGAAATAGAAAGTGAATTCGTCGGCCCGTTCGAGATCGGTCTGTGTGCAGCGGTGCTCTCCGGTAAGATTCTGATCTTCAGGCAGATCGGGTTTAATTGTCTGTCCGAGGGCGCCACTGGCTGTCAAGAACAATAGCCAAACTGTGTATATCCTTCTGCACATATGTTCTATTAGCCGACAAAGATAGCAAATATTTTTTTAATATTTGTATCTCCGGGAGGCTAATATGTGATGCGCTCAATCTTGAATTGCTGGATCTGGTAGGTGTCGTCCTTGAGACTGAGGAAAAGGGTGACCTGGTAGATCTCGCCGCCGGCGGTGAGGCTGCCGAGGGCGTATTTCATATTGGCGCTGCTGGCCTGGTGGGTGATTTCGAAGGCGCGGGGCGTGTGGTCGTCGAAGAAACTCTTCAGGATCTGCCGGGCCTGTTTCTTGGAAGAATCGTTGGTCGAGGAGATGATGGAGATTTCGAGGTTGTCGGCGAACCAGGCCGAGAGGCTCTGGACGTCCCCCTGTCGGATATATTTCGAAATCGGGACGAAGACATCGCCCTTCAGAGGCTCCTGGGCGGAGGTCCCGTAGCCGGCTGCGAGGGCCAGGAGCAGCGTGATAATGATAGATTTGAGTTTCATTCCGGGCACATAACTTGCAAATACCGAGCCAATTTTCTACTTTTGTAATATGAATGTTACGCTGCTCGTGGTTGGGAAGACGGATGTCGGTTGGGTCCGGGAAGCCGTGGAGATCTATGCCTCCCGGCTGTCGCATTATGTGCGTTTTCAGGTCGTGGAAATCCCCCAGCTCAAGAATGTCTCGGCCTTGAGCCGCGGCGAAATCAAGGAGAGGGAGGGAGCGCTCATCCTCGGGAAGCTCAAGCCTTCGGATGAAGTTTTCCTCTTCGATGAGCACGGCAGGCAGTATTCTTCCGTCGAATTCGCCGGCTTCCTCGAGGAACGGATGGTCCGCGCCCGCGGCGACCTGGTCTTCGCCATCGGCGGGGCGTACGGGTTTGCAGAAGCGGTCCATTCCCGTGCTGACGGGGAGATTTCCCTCTCGAAGATGACCTTCTCCCACCAGATGGTCCGCGCCATCGCGGCCGAGCAGATTTACCGCGCCTTCACCATTATCAAAGGAGAGCCCTACCACAATGAATAAAGGAAAATTCATCAATATCCTTTCGGCTGTGCTTCTGTTCGCGGCCCTTGTTCTTGCGGGCATCTCCTTCCTGTCTTCTCCGGCGGGGAACGGGAACGCTACCCTTGCGCGCAGGATGGGCCGGAGTCTCGACCGGCGGATCGACCGGCTCGAGAAACTCTCGCAAAATCCTTCATCTGAGAAATTGTCGGAAGATATGGTCATCTATCGTTACGAGAACGATTCGCTCGTGGCGTGGTATAACCAGTTCCCGCTGTACCGGGACGACCTTACCTCCCGCGTCGCCGTGCAGCGGCTTTCCGGCCTGCACGGGCGAATTGTCTCCCCGCTGGCCGATCTGGATGAACACTACACCTTTGTCAATTTCGGTCCCAAGTGGTATATCGCCCGTTGTCAGACGCTGGGGGCCCTGAAGACCGTCCTCGGACTGGAGGTTGCCAACGAACTTTCCGACGATGACTACACCGTGAAACCCCTTTCGGAAAGCCTGGGTGTGCCGGTTTATGTACACGGCGAGCCGATGTTCAATGTCTCGGCGACGGCCTCGGGGGAGGCGGCCGGCCGGGCCTCGCCGCTTCTCTTTCTGGCGGCCCTGTTTGCCCTTGCGGCTGCCATTCTCTGGCTTCGGAGCCACCCCACGCTAATTTGGCTGGCCGCTACGATGGCTGTTGTGACGGCGGTGATTTTTGGACTGTATCTTTACGGACGGACCCTTTCCGGCAGCGTCCGGGTCTTCTCTCCGCTGCTGTATGCCGACGGGGCATTCCTGTATTCGCTTGGCGCCCTTCTGCTGATCAATCTGCTCGTCACGCTTCTGGTCCTCTGCGTGTCGTTCGTGGCGGGCTCGAAGAAGACGCCGCTCAGGATCTCGTTGTGCGCCGTGGCCATCCTTCTGATCGCTGCCTATATTCACCTGAGCTTCAAGAGCCTGGTGATGAATTCGGGCATTTCGGTCGAAGTATTCAAGATTGCGACCCTGTCGGTTCATACCCTGCTGGTCTATGTCTCTTATTTCCTGCTGTCGCTGACGATTCCGCTGATCGTCCGGATGTGCTTCCCGGAGGTAATTACCCTGCACGGGCGGGTCATTTTCGCCTTTGCCGCAGCCTTGTATTTCGTGACGGCATCCTCGGTGCTGGGATTCCAGAAGGAGCGCAACCGGGTAGAGGTCTGGGGCAACCGTCTTGCGATGGACCGCGACATTGCCCTCGAGCTGCAGCTCCGCAGTATCGATTCGGCCTTGCAGGAGGATCCGCGCCTGGCGCTGATGTCGGCCCAGCCGGGCAGCAACCTCAAGATCGAGGACAACCTCAAGGAAACCTATATGGGCCGTCTCTCCCAGGGGAATGATATCAGCGTTTATCTCCTGGGCGATCAGAATTCCCGCGGCGTGGAAGCGATCTTCGATCGGCGGGTCCGGCGGGGGACGCCCATTTCGGATGATTCCCACTTCTTCTATAGCCGCGACAACAATGGCCGTTCCCGCTATACGGGCTTCTTCACGTATTATGTGGAAGGATACGGCTCCACCGGCCTGATGATCTGCGTCGAATCCAAGGCCAACCGCGAGGACCGCGGCTATTTCACCCTCCTCGGGGTTTCCGAACCCGGGCGGGTCAACCTGCCGCAGATTTATTCCTACGCCAAATACGTCAACGACCGCCTGGTGACCTTCAAGGGCAATTATGCCTATCCGACCCTGGTCTCCGACAATGTCCGCTCTCAGATGGAGCGGAACGCCGGGGGATCCCTCAAACTGGGCGGATTCGTGCATTTCATCCGGGAAATTCCGGGCGACGAGATGATCGTCGTCTCTCGGCCTGTGATTGACTGGCTGAATTATCTGGTGGAGGGAGTCCTGTTTGCCCTCGTCCTCTACGTGATGCTGACGCTGGTCTGGTTTACGCCCAGCCGCCGCTACCGGCCGGAGAAGGCGTATTTCCGCCGCCGGATCAACTGGGTGCTGTTCTCGTCGCTGCTGGTGACGATGATCGGAATGTCGGTATTCAGCGTGTATTTCGTGTACCGTCGCAGTGAGGCGGCACGGCGGGATATCCTGAGTTCCCGCATCAATACGATCCAGTCGGTAATGCTGGGCCGTTGCCGCAATGCGGTGGACTACCGGGATCTGCTGACGCAGGAGATCCATTCCGCAATGGAGAATGTGAGTGGAAGCCTCAAGGCGGACTTGACCCTCTATACCCCATCGGGGAAGGCGCTGATGACCACGACTCCCGAGATTTTCGACCGGATGATCATCGGGACCCGGATCGATATGGATGTCCTTTCCGACATCGTCGTCCGCCACAAACGGTTCGTCATCAGCCCGGAGCGGATCGGCTCCAAGCGATATTACGCCCTCTATGCGCCGCTGACTAACGGCGACGGCGAAATGGTTGCCATTATCGGCTCGCCCTATACCAACGACGACTACGAGATGGAGAACGAGGCGGTATCTCACATCGCGACGATTCTGGTGGTGTTCCTCCTGCTGCTGATCCTGGCTCGGCTGATCTCTTCCCGCCTGGTGGACCGGCTGGTGCGGCCGCTCAGCGAGATGAGTGACAAGATGGAGGCCGCTGACGTGACGCATTTGGAGCATATTGAATACGATCGTGACGACGAGGTGTCCTCGCTGGTGAATGCCTACAACCAGATGGTGGACGTGCTTTCGGATAGCACCAAGAAGCTTGCGGAGGCCGAGCGGGATAATGCCTGGGCGGCGATGGCGCGTCAGGTGGCCCACGAGATCAAGAATCCGCTGACCCCGATGCAGCTCCAGATCCAGATGCTCGTCCGCCAGAAGGCGACCGGGAATCCGGCGTGGATCGAAAAGTTCGACGAGGCCTCGAAGATCATTCTCAGCCACATCCAGATCCTGTCGGATACGGCCAACGAATTCTCCAATTATGCTAAGCTGGGGATGGAAAAGGCCGTCGAGATTCCGATCGACCAGCTGCTTTCGGAAGAGGTGGATATGTATGCGTCGCGGGATGATATTGAATTCACCTACATCGGCCTCGCCGGTGCCGTCATCACCGGACCGAAACCCCAGCTGACCCGCTGTATCGTCAACCTGCTCACCAATGCTGTGCAGGCAGTCGACCAGCGCCGGGCTTCGGAAGGAGACGGCTGGAAGGGCCGGATTATGGTTTCGCTCCGCAATTCCAACAAGGACGGCTATTACGACATCGTCTTCGAGGACAACGGTCCTGGCGTGAGCGAGGAGCATATCGGCCATCTCTTCACCCCCAACTTCACCACTAAATCGGGCGGCTCCGGCCTCGGCCTCGCCATTACCCGCAGCATCGTGGAGTATTGCAAGGGCACGGTCAGCTACTCCCGTTCCTTCACCCTCGGCGGCGCCTGCTTCACCATCCGGTATCCGAAGTAGATCCCTTCACCTGCTTCGCAGGTTCGGGATGACAAACAGTGGGCTGTCATTCCGTCTCCTAGCTTCGTCATTCCGGACTTGATCCGGAATCTTTTTTTGAGGAATTCAAAGAATTCTTTTTATCTTTGTATAGCGATAATTCCTCCTCCGATGCAAATCAAAGAAGCGCAGTTTGTCCAGAGCAGCCCCCGGGTTCACCAGAAGCCGAAGGACGGCCTGCCGGAGTTTGCCTTCATCGGGCGGAGCAATGTCGGCAAATCTTCCTTGATCAATATGCTGTGCGGCCGCAAGGGCCTCGCCAAGACGTCCCAGACGCCGGGCAAGACGCGCCTTGTCAATCATTTCCGCATCAACGGCTCGTGGTACATCGTCGACCTTCCGGGCTACGGCTATGCCAGGATGCCCGACAAGGGCCGGGAAGAGCTCAGGCGGATCATCAGCGATTATATTCTCGGCTCGGAGGAGATGGTGCTCCTCTTTGTGCTGATTGATTCGCGCCACGACCTCGGCAGGGTGGATCTGGAATTCCTCGACTGGATCGGGGAGAACGGCGTCCCCTTTTCCATCATCTTCACCAAAGGCGACAAGTCGGGCCCCAACGTCCGCGCCGCGCAGGTGGAAAAGAACTGCCAGAAGCTCTTGGAGAGCTGGGAAGAGCTGCCCCCGGTATTTGTCAGTTCGTCGGAGACGGGGCTTGGAAAAGAAGATATCCTGAACCATATAGAAACCGTACTAAAATCCCTTGAAAATGGAGCATAAAGAGCACCAACTGAAGCTTTTCAGCTGCCGGGCGGCCGTGGACTTCGCCCAGAAGGTTGTTGAGGAAATCAACAAACTGGAAGACCCCTACGTACACGACATTCAGCTCGGAGCGCTGGAGGTGACCCAGTTCAGCGACGGGGAGTTCCAGCCCTCCTTCGCCGAGAGCGTCCGTGGGGCAACCTGCTTTATCCTGCAGTCGACCTTCCCGCCGACGGACAACCTGATGGAGCTCCTGCTCTCCATTGACGCGGCCAAGCGGGCTTCCGCCGACAAGGTGCTGGCGGTGCTGCCTTACTATGGCTGGGCCCGGCAGGACCGCAAGGACAAGCCGCGCGTCTCCATCGGTGCCAAGGTCGTTGCCAACCTCCTGAAGGTCGTCGGCACCGACGGCCTCATCACCTGCGACCTCCACGCCGACCAGATTCAGGGCTTCTTCGATTTCCCGGTCAACCATCTCTACGCCAGTAACGACTTCCTCGATACGCTCCTCAAGCTCCAGCGCAAGTACCGCTCCAACTTCTCCATCGCGGCTCCCGATATGGGCGGCGCCAAGCGGGCCAACATCTATGCCCGGCACCTTCACTGCCCGGTCGTGATCTGCCACAAGACCCGTTCCCGGGCCAACCAGGTCGACCGCATCCAGCCGATCGGTGAAGTGGAAGGCCGCGATATCGTCATCGTCGACGACATCATCGACACCGCCGGCACGCTCACCGAGGCGGCCAACGAGCTGATGAAGCGGGGCGCCAACAGCGTCCGCGCCTTTGCCACGCACGCCGTCCTCTCCGGCCCGGCCTACGAGCGCATTGATGCTTCCGCCCTCGAGGAGGTTTATGTGACCGATACCATTCCGCTCTCGACCGATCCTGAGAAGGTCAAGTACCAGGGTAAGTTCCGCGTCGTCTCCATCGCAGCCACCGTCGCCAAGATGATCCTCCGCGTGTACAACTACCAGCCCATCAGCACGGAATTCATCATGTAGCCGGCTCCATGAAGGTCTTCCTCGCCGCCGTACTCTTCATAGGCCTCTGCGTCCTGGGCCTCGGCGTGAGCATCTTCT
>JAEEGL014703134.1_pt1 | contig 31475 bp, 67 predicted proteins | sample 9134231 | NCBI WGS metagenome assembly JAEEGL01 (sample SAMN16246548, study PRJNA631951) | gut metagenome | biome: gut microbiome; feature: rumen; material: fiber-attached | host: Bos | place: Iran: Karaj | collected 2018-10 | reverse complement strand
TATTACTTCTTAATGTAATCTTCTATTTTTGTAAATTTACTTTGAATTTCATTATATTTTTCAATGTTAATATCATTTGAATTAATATAATTTCTTGCAATAAATTCTAACATTAATGGAACTGCAACTTCTTTTGCCGATGGACGTGGTGCTCCAGTTGTTCCTAAAGCTCTTAAATTAAAGAAATGACACCAGTCAGATACAAATGCTGTATGTACTGAACAAGTCTTTGTATCAAGAGGAAGTATTAAACTACCTTTTTGAGCAGTCCAATTTTTTTCACCAAATTGAGTAGTGTTCATCATATAAGCATATTCACATGCCATATTGGCAAACATCCAATAATCAACTTGTTCCATAGCTGGAAAATCTGTACCTCGTGCAATTAATTCACACATATCTTTAAATGACATATGATCTTTTTTGCTATGAATTATTTCTTTTTCATCATCAGTAAACCAGATTGGTTCAATAATGTTTAATTCAGCTCCAAATTTTTCTTTTGAATAATTACAATAACGAGTTGATTCTTCACCTATTGATTGAACACGATGTCTATTAATATCTCGAGCAACTGCAAGATGATATGTAAATCTTACAGTATATCGTTTTTCATGTTCTTCGGATGGTTCATTCATCCATTGTAAAACTGAATCTTTAACTGTTTCTTTATCAAAATGATAATTATTGTTAAGATACTTTACTAAAAATTTATCTTTATTTTCAAATATTACTCTCCAGTTTGTAGTAATATAATAGAAATGGGCAGATGCTTGTGTTCGCATTCCGTAGCCTTTAATTTCAACATCAACTGTTTCATTGATGGTTTTTTCTTTAACTACTGAATACTTATTTTTTGAAAAGAAACTTACAATATCATGTTTCCACATATATTGTGGATCATCTATTGGTGTTCCTAATGGTATTGTTAAATAAACTGTTCCATGTTCAAGCATTGCTCCATGTTCTGCTTCTTCAAGTGTTTTGACAAACTTTTTATATGATATATCAGTTATCTTATCTTCTGATTTATAACAAGTTCGTCCACAAATTTCGATATGCTTGAACATATCTTCAAGTAATGTTTCTTTATTATATTGTTGTTCTAATATTTCAAATTTTGGAGTTATTATATTCATTAACTGAACTTATATTTTTGTGCTCTCATAATAAACCAAAACTTTTTAGATTCATTTAATTTTGGTTTTATAGGTTGGAATTTCCACCATTCATTAAGATCATACCATACAACACTAGATTGTAGAACATCTTCGATTATGATTGTTCTACCACCTAATGTGTATCGTTTGTTCTTATATATATTGAATGGATTAATCATTAAACAAATTCCAATGAATTTCTGTAATCATCTTCATACTTACTATGTTTTAATTCATAAGCAAAAGATGCATTAAATGCAAACTTCCACCAATTAACAGTAATGAAATGAGATTCACCTTCTGTTACAATTGTTTGTAAATATACTTGACGAAATAAATCTTGATGTCTGATTACTACGTCATTACCTTCAAATGTATAAACTTTATACCTATCAATTAATGGAAAAATCATATTAAATTATTTTAATCGTTAAACTTATATTTACTTAAAATTTTTGTTTCCTTTTCAATTAAATTTTTTGCTCGTTCTATTCTACGTTCTCTATAACCTTTAAGCCATTTAAGCCATTGTTCAGCAGCTTCTTTACATGAAAAATAAACTCCTTCATGTGAACTTGCACCATCATGCCAAGTACAATATATCTTTACAGGTTCTTTACCATTTACACAATAAATTAATAAATATTTATATGTGTGTTTATTTTCCCACCCGCGATATTTTTGTACTTCTTCTTTAATATCCCAATCTGTTCTTTCAACAGTTCGTGGTTTCATTGTACAGTGATCATAATAATAAATTATATCACCAGGTTGTAAATCTTTAAATTGTTTCATTAGAATATATCTGCTAAATTTTCTTCTTGTGTTTGCTCTGTCTTTTGTTTTTCATCTTCTTTCTTTTCTTCTTTCTTTTGAGATTCAAGAATCATATGTTTTTCAATTGCAAACTTATAAAAGATATCCATCATATTTTCATCATAAGGCATTGCTCCTTGATGTATCTGATAATTCATATTAACCTCAGGAATAATATGATCCGGTAAATTTACAATCATTACAACTATATCTTCAGGTTTTGTATCTTCAGGGAGATAACCAGACTTAAGTAAAGCTTGTTTATAAAAATATAATTGTAATGTATAACTATACCAATTCAATTGAGGATATTTAAACATAGGACCTAGCATTTTCTTTGTCCATTTATCTGGAACTTTATCAATTGTTCCAGAAGATTTCCAATCAATTAATATATATTTGCCCGTACGTTTATTTCTGAATAAAGCATCAAAACGTCCATACACATACATATCTTCTTTTGTCATTGGATCTTTAACTTTAAGATAAAGATACTTTTCTCTATCAATAAATTCAGTATCTCCTGATTTACTTAATACAGAATAGAAATTATCGAAAGCATCACAATGAGCTTTAAGTCTTTCATCAAAATCATATCCATTATCAAGTTTGAACAATCGTAAGTCATTTTCATTACCTGTTAATATACATCCAATATAATCATCAAGTAATGATCCATAATGCGTAGATGTTGCACCTTTTGCTGACCAAGCTTCGCGAATCTGCTCAGCTGTCATATGATAATATTCTGATTGTGGATTATCATAATGTTTTTCATATGTCTTTTGTGAGACACCTTCAGAATCAAACGGTGTAATAATAGTGGTAAGTAAACTTGATATACTTACTTTTCTTAAACTTTTATCTACATTTAAATTTGAAAAATCTATCATATAAACCTCATATAAATATATTACAATATAGAATTTCTGAAATAAAAATTAAAATATTAAAAGATGTTAAAATCTTAATTATATTTGAATTTTAATATATATTTTCTATATTATATTTGTAAATATTGAAAATGAATTTTCAAAAATTCTAATTAATAAATATGAAAGGTTTAATTACTCCACTGTTTGAAAATTGGTTTGAAAAGATTGACAATACGATGGTTCTTTATTGTGTAGTCAATATGCTTGAGGCTTTTTTCTGGTGTTTTGTGGTTGCTTTCATTGTTTCAGGTGAATTTATAAAATATATTTAATATGAAATTTGGAAAAAAGAAAACAGAAGGTATTGAAGAGCTAAAAAAGAAATATGTCTCACATGGCATGTGGTCAACAGGTTATCAGCTTGATGATATTACTAAAGGCATTGCAGAAGTACTTGGAAAAACCAAAGTTCATATTAATGTTCCTTATTCAAATTTCAATTGTCACGGCGAAGCAATTAAAGTAGCAAAAGATGTAAAAGGTTTAATGCCATTTTCAACTGCTCGAGTTTCTTTTGATGAAGTTACAACATTGTTTTATGGAGATAATCATATCAATCGTGGCAATTATTTGCCGTTCCAAGCTGAAGTTGATTGTTTCTATATTTCAAATATTGATACAAGTGGATCTCTTTGGGTTACTATAGACTTAGTAAAAGGTCCAAGCTGGAGAATATATCTTTAATTTTTTCTATATTATATTGAAATTTAAATTTTAAATACTATATTAATTATGTAATTATTTAATTAAACAATTAAAAATATGACAAACGAAATTTGGAAGCCCATTTCTAAGAATTTGTATTACATTGGTTCACTTATTGGTGATTATGAGGTCTCAAATAAGGGACGTATTCGTAATGCAAAGACAGGTAAGTTTATTCATCCATTTAAGACACAGGATAAGACACGTTTGAAGTGGACAAATCATAAGAGATCTCATGGCTGGGACAGTACACTTCAGTTCTTGGTTGACCACACTGTTTACGAGACATTTGTTGGTGACTGTTATGGAAAGCACATTAGTCATCGTGATGGTGATTATTTCAATAATGAAGTTGATAATCTTTATATTAAGTAATATGACTAATCAAGATGTAATTAATGTATGTGAATCTGCCCGTTACCATCTCATTTGTATATCAACTGAGATGGATAAGTTTATTAAAAACAATTATTCAGAGGGCAACAGTGAGGGTAAATTCTATAAAGTATATCGAGAGGGTAACGATGCCAAATACGGTCATTACATGATTAATCCTCGTACTATGAAACGTCGTAGTTCAACATTTGATGAGTTCTATGGTGGTGGCATTGTAGATTAATTTTCATATTTTATTTAAATATTTTTTTGTGAATACTATATAATAACTGATAATATTAAATAACATATATAATAAGTTAAACATTTTAAATTTGTAAGAAATGGTTAAACATTATAATCCAAATCCTACTTGTAAATTTTTCAAGTCAGGTAAGCCAAAGAATTGGTATATTGATGATTCTGCAGTTCGTGCAATTGCAAAGGTATTTGATACAACTTGGGAAACTGCGTATGATATGTTATGTAAAGCAGGTTTAGCTTTGCACGATATACCAACTTCAAAGCAAGCAATTAATTATATTCTTGAAAAGAATGGTTTTGAATTTGTTACTTTAGGTAAGCCAAAGAAAGGTGAGTCTCGTCCATCAGTTAAAGAATTTACTGAGGAACTTGGAGCAAATAGTCCAATGTATGTATTAAACTTGGCTGATTATTTTGTAACAGTAATCAATGGAGAGATCTATGATGTTTCTGAGGACTGTTTGAAACCTTCTGTTTATTCATATTGGGTGAAGAAATAATTAAATTAGATTTCAGAAAAGTTCTATATTAACAAAATATATATAGAACTCCATGAAAGAAACTTTAGTTATTAATTTAATAGGTGGTCCTTGCAGTGGCAAGTCGACTGTTGCAGCTGAATTATTTGCAAGACTCAAGAAAATGGGTGTAAAGACGGAACTTGTTTCTGAATATATTAAAGATAGAATTTATGAAGAAAACAAGACAATGCCGAATAATCAGATTGCAATATTTGGAATGGAACATTATAACATTTCCAATAAGTTAGGAAAGGTTGAAGTAATTGTTCATGATGGATCATTTATTAATAACATCCTATATAAAAAAGAAGACAACCAAGAATTTGATAATTTAATTGTAAGTGAATATCATAAATTCAATAATTTAGATTTCTTTATTAAAAGAGGCAATATTGAATTTGAAGACTACGGACGAATACATAATTATGAGCAATCACTTGAATTAGATGAAAAAATAAAACAATTGTATAATAATTGTGGAGCTGATTTTATTGAGGTTGAATCTCGAGATGCAGTTGATAAGATTATTCCAATTGTTCTAAAAAAGTTAAACAAATGATTTGTACAAGAATAAACGATAAAAACTTAACAAGATACAATTATAAGTTTATTCCTGAAACTGATAAGGTTGAAGTATCTAATAAAGATTTTTATGATGTAATATCTTATGATGATTGGATAAAAGAATATTACATTGTTGATAAATGGGGAAGTGTAGAATAATTATAAAATGAAAAAAGAAAAAATAAACGGACTGGAACACGGATATACTGATGAGGAAATACAAAACATCAGAGAAAATTTCCGTAAAGCATTTGGTACACCTTATGGATTGATGTATGGGCATGTAAAGGAATTATGCTCCAAGAAAGAGTCCGTTATGAAAAAATTCATCAAGGTAGGCGATAATTTTTATCATTTCATGTTCAAGAAACAAGCAAACGAATTGGGTCTTAAGGAAGGATATGTAAAGATATTGATAACTTATCGTCGTGCTGATGTAATATTTTTCACTTATCCTGATTCTATTAATCCAAGAAAGGAATATCATTTTGATTTAGGATCTGAGTTCTGTGAAAAATTGATTCCTTTTAAAATTCATTATGATAGGCTATCAATAAAATCAAAGAATAGATTCTTAGTTCAATTAGATTTTTCTCCAAGACTTGCAGGTAAACATATTGAAGTATTTGATGAGAATAACATTAAATTGCCTGATATTGTAATTGGAGATGATGGCAAAGAAATAAAAGACGATATATAAAATGGCTACAGGAAATACTTTAATGGTCCGCGATATGTTAGGAAGAACATATTTTTCCAACAATAATAATGGGGGAGGTCTTGAGCCAAAACCATGGTGGATTATTGCATTCCTAATTGGCTTTATAATATTTGAATACATTAAGTGGACATTCTTTAGATGAGAAATTTTGAATTTTTTCCGTTTGTTGTAGATAAGCACAACAATGTTTGGAAGTACGTAAAAGCTAAAGATCATTTCATCAAGGTAACTCCGTGGGAACCTGGTGAAGATCGTCGAGTTAATCGTTTTGAAATTGAAAAGCTTATCATTAAAAATGAATTAACTCAAATGAAAAACAAACCAGCAGTTCATGAAATTATCAATAGTCGCTGGGATAACATTTATTATGAATGGGAGTACATGGGTGTTAAATATACAGTAGAAGACTGTAAACATTCATTACCAATTGGGAGAGCACCAGTTCATCCATTTGAACATAAATATAAAGATGCCAATGGCAAGATACATACATGGATTGAAAAGGGTTGGCGTATTGGTTTTAACAATGGTAAAATTGTGTGGGTTAATTATTATCATTATGCTCCAAGAATTGTAATGTCACCATTTGAAAGTATTGATAAAGAACCACACGATGATTTCAGTTGGACAACAGACAAACATGTAAGACCAATTTATTCACATAAAACAGGAGATTTAATTTAAACATTAACTTTTAATATAAATAATTTATGGAAAAGATTACTCGTGCAAATCTGCTTAAGCAACTTGATGCAGTAAATGAGAAAATTACAAGTCTCGAGTCAAAGGTTTACAATTATGCAACAAACAAGGCATGGCCTGGATGTTTAGTTATTAACAAGATTGAAAATGTTAAGCAACTTATTTCAACTTGGGAGACTATTCATACCGCAACAAAGACAAGTCATGATGCAATTGCTGCACTTGGATTGGATAAGTTAGGACTTGTAAATGAAAATGATGAGAAGTTCAATGGATTTACTCTTAAAGAGTGGGAAGATGACTTGAAGCTTTGTGCACAGAAATTTGCTGATGCAGTAACACTTGAGAACCTTAGAAAGGCTAAGAAGATTCTTGAAAAGAACATGAGTGAGGATGATAAGTTTGCTGCAGATATGAATGCTGTTGCAGATCTTATTAAGTAAACAATTATTAATTTAACAGGTGCTAACATATGTTAGCACCATTTTCTTTTATTATGAACGACAGATATATAATTAAGTGTATTGCCATTAAGAATATTAAGTCAGACAAACTTAATGAAGAATGGATGATTATTGAAGGCAATGAATATTGGTATAACCCTGAAGCATCAACATTTAGTTGTGTACATGATTATGATTTAGTTAAGAAATTTTTTCCATATAAACAATTCCCAAGTTCAATTATTCCTGTTACAAAAATTCAGAATAATGCAAAAATATTCAAGAAACTTGCAACAGCAAAAGATCATTCTAAGATAGTTGAAGATACCGGATATTTCAAATGTGAAATTTATAGAGTTGTAACAACTATAGAGAAATTATAATGAAAGAAATAATTAAGAGAAAATTAATAAGAATACGTCATTATAAGTATCGTAATAAGCCTATCAATTTCAAAAATGGTAAACCTTGTGTATGGGAAACTGCATGGGATGACACATATTTACAAACATTTTATTATAATGATACCAATGAATTAATTGTCGAACATTGCGAAGATTATTGGGAAGCATCAATGTTCGAACATGACAATGATGTAATGGAATATAATGGAGTTAATTATGATATTGATGATATTGTAAAATTGCTTGAAAATCATTTTAAACCCAAAAAAGATTATTATATTAAAGCAGTAAATTGTGAAACTAAAATAGGATAAAATTTGAATATTATATAAAAATTACTATATTAATATTGTAATTAAAATATATAATATGAAGAATTTAATTTGGAGAATCATTTTAATAATTTCAATTATATTATTTTTTGGTTATCTTGATTATAAATATAAAAATATACCAAAAATCGATGATGATACTGTTGAAATAATAATGGACCAACAAATTATTGATACATATTATACTGAGTAAATATTAAAAATATATAATATGACAAAGAAAGAAAAACTTGAGCTTTACTACCGCGCAAAGGAAGCTTATTATAATGGTCAGGAAATTATGACTGACTTTGAGTTTGATGCGCTTGAAAAGGAACTCGGACTTGAGAATAAGGCTCAGGTAGGAGCTCGTCATAATCCTTCTTATACAATTGTTCATCCTTTTATTATGGGTTCACTCTCAAAAGTACAAATCCATAAAGACAAGGAAGGCAACATTGATTGGAAGAAATATTTTACTGAGGCTGCAAAATATTTTGGTCGTCATGAGGTTATTGTAACTCCTAAGTTTGACGGTTGTTCATTCGAATGTGAGTGTAAAGACGGCAAGTTGCTTCAGATTTCATCTCGTGGTGATGGTGAAACTGGTAAGGATTTAACATTGCCTCTTGTTCGTTTTATTCCTGAGTCACTTATCAAACTCCCAGGACATAATGTTTTCCGTGGTGAGGTTCTAGTCAGCAAAAAGGTCTATGAAGAGAAATATGCTGAACAGTTTACAAATCCTCGTTCATTTGTTTCAGGAGTTTTGAACCGTGATTATTCAGAAGATCCTGAATATTATGCAATGAGAAATGATTTGTCAATTGTTATTTATGATTGGCGTCAAATCAGTGGAGGTATTGTTAAAGATCGTGAGTGGACTAAACTTAATGTTATGATGTCTGAAGCTGATTATCATTTAGGTGTTACTCCACAATTCTTCAAGACTAGTTATATCTTGAATGAAAATGATTTTGCAAATATCTACAATGAGTTTGCTGAATATCGTCACAATTGCCCATTTGCTTTGGACGGTATTGTTATTAAGCCAACTGAAGATTTCCGAATTAACAATACAACTGAGCATCGTCCATCTGACTGTGTTGCAATTAAGTTCATTCCAATGCTTGAAGAGACTGAGGTTGTAAACATTACATGGAATCTTGGAAAGACTGGAGAATATACTCCAATTATTTGGGTTAATCCAGTCAATATGGATGGCCGAGATGTTCAGAAATGTTCTGGTCACAATTATGGATATCTGAAGTCAAAGGGTGTAACAATTGGTTCAAAGGTTATTATGTCGCTTGCTGGTGATATTATTCCTTTCCTTTACAAGGTTACTCAGACAAATGATGGAGAAATTCCAATGCCTGAAGGAGAAACTCTTATTGATGATATTCATTTGATGGCTGTCCTTAATGAAAAGGATCATGCAAAACTGAAGTTCATCTATTCAGCAAATAGTTTGAATATTCCTAATATAGGAGGTGAAACTGCTAAGAAGATTTTTGATTATATTTCTTCAGTAGATCCAACAACTGCTGATTTCTTCGATGAGGCTGAGCCAACATTGAAATACAATATTTTAGAATGTACTCCTGAGGAGATTTATTTTGGTGCAGGAGCTGGTAAGAATGGTTCAAATGCAAAGAAAGCTTTTGAGGAAGTTTTGAAACAGTTGACTCTAACCGATATTATTAAATCTTGTTCATTCAAACTTTGTGGTTCAAAGGTTGCTGAACAGTGTGCTAGTTATATTCTTACTGGAGATGCTGATTTTGAACATCTTGCAACAGAAGGTTATCAGTGGGTAAAGAATGAAAATTCAAATGAGCGTAAGGAGATTAACGAAATTCTGAACAAAATTGGAATGACTGTTGATGATTTCAAAGTTGTTCATGAAGCAATTAAGAAGACCACTTCAAATCAGATTCCAGTTATTCTGACAGGTGAGCCTAATGATTATAAGTCAAAAGGTGAGTTCCTTGCTTGTCATCCCGAGTATCGTCAGACTGGTTCTTGGAAGGAGGTACAAATTGTATTTACAAATTCACTTGAGTCAAATACTGGTAAGATGAAAAAGGCTCGTGAGAAGGGAATTGAACTTCGTTTATATTAATAAAATGAGAGAAGCAATATTTAAAACAAAAATGACACATGAAGAGCTCCATGAATATTGGAAAAACTGGGCTGATGTATTTAGACCAGAAAATACATGGGATCGTGTCTATTTGTTAAATTCAAATATTTGCATAGAGGTATCTTCAAAAGATAATTATGGAGATAAAGTTACTATGCATGTTTATGGACATAATCATATTGAGCTTGGAATATTTGAGCCAGATAATGGTTGTGTTTGGGGAGATCATGGAATTTATGCATATTATCCAACATTAACATTTTACAATAACTTAAATAAAGTTGGTATAAGTTATAATGTTGGACAACCTAATAATACACGAGTTGAAATGACTGAGCAAGGAATGATTATCAACGAAGAGAATTTGTTAAAGGCAATTCGTGATAGCTTTGATTATATTAAAATTTTCGAAGATAAAGAACCATGACAATAAAAGAATTGATAAATCGTTTAGAAGTACTTTATGATGCTACATATGAAGATGCTCCAGGTGAAGCAGCTAATGCAGTTTGTGAATTTTTAACATCTAACGGACATCAAGATATCGTTGAAAAATATGATAATGAATTTATGTATGGTAACTCAATTAAAGCTAGACGTATGTTATCTGAATCATTGGATGAATTAGGTTACGAAGACATAATACCGTTAAGACTTAGAATATTTTATTGATATGACAAAAGAAGAGTATTTTTTTAATCATCCAAAAGACAATACATTAGAAGTATTGTACAGTCTTATTACTCAATATGGAGATACAACAACTCTTGAAGATGCTTATTTGAGAACTGTTGAAAATGTATCAAAAAGACATTGTTGTCCAAAGTGTAAGGGCAATGGATATCTTGTAAGAGAATATAATTCTTATCCTTCAGGATTGCCTGATAGTGGTTGGGTTTATAAACCAGGATATGATTATTATGAATGTGATTTATGTCATGGAAAAGGTTATACTGATAAAAAGTATGTACCTAAAACAGAGACAAAAATTATTGGATATGAAGTTGAAGAATAATATGAAAAAGATTTTATTTATTTTAAGTTTAATTTTATTTATTGGGTGTGGTGAAGTTTCAAATGAACCAGTTCAAAAGAAAAATAATCAACCAGGGATTGAATTAATTGACACAACATGTGTCCAATATGATGTTCATATTGGTAATAATGATGTTGATGTTCGAGTAATTCCTGTTACTAAAAATGGCGAAACACACGATTATGTTATCGCAACAGCAATTTTATATAAAGCTGGTGGTGTTTCAATTGAACATTGGGCGGGTTGTAATTGTTTTAAGAATAGATAATAATGGATTACAAAAAGGTACATGATTCATATTTGGATCTTGTAAATAATCATAGAGATGAATTAATTGATACTTGTAAAAATAATCATAAAATAGTTCATCATAACATGAGAGAAAGTTTGATTTATAATTTAATGACTCTTGCATCTAATCATAAATATACAAAAGATCTTTCTGAACTTGAAATGATTGGATTATTGCTTGCTGGATATTGTTATTATATGAATTTTAAAATTAACGAATAATGGAACCATTTATTGTATATTTAATAGGTTGGATTATTTTATCAGTATGCTATTATGTATATACTGTACATTATGAAAAATCTTTGAAAAGTAAAAAACTTATCATTTGGAGATCATTTTGGACAGGTATATTTTCATGGTTAGGTATATTTGTTATAAGTGTATTTCTTTTAGTTGGAGGAATACTTGCAATTAACGAGTGGATTGAAGAAAAATTAAGTTAAACATAAAAATAAATAATGAAAAAATTAACAGACGAACAATACATTAAAGTATGTATTATTGCAACAAAAAATTTTAATATTTTTTATAATTTTGGTGATTCTGATAATGCAAAAAATAGTGATGCAGGTATAGGTAAAGCATTTGAACCATTTATGAAAGATGCATTGACTGAAGTTACAGGTAATATATGGCGTTTTGGTGACAAGGATAGAGAAGCAGATTTTATAGATACAAATAATGAATATGAATCTTTGGAATTAAAAACTACATTGAGAGGTAGTTTTACAGGAGGTACAACAGGTGGTCGAATTGCATCTATTGAAAAGAATCCAGAAAGTAATTTAAAATATACAATAGATAAAAACGACAATACAAAAATATATGTATATGATCCTAAACCATATATCTTTATAGATTTTGATAGACCTTGGAATGGATATGAGAAATTTTATGTAAAACGTTTATATGTTGGAGATATTCGTGAAGTTGATTGGAATAATAATCGTGGATTAACGGATGATGCAAAAAATAATTTACGATTACTTATTGATGAAACGAATAGCAATGAACGATATATTAGAATGCCTTGGCAGTCACAAAATAATAAAGATGCCGATAGGGGTGATATTTTAAAATACATTATTTTAGAAACATTAAATTCAGGCACACTTATTGAATGTAAAGAATTAATTGACAAACAATTAAGTATTATTAGTTCATTGAAAGTAAATTCATTTATTCAAAGAGCATCAGAATTTGATGATATCTCAATTGATGATATTATTAATGCATTATCAAAAATTAAAGAAGAAAGAAATAAATGATTGATTTAATTAAGGAACATAAAGAACTATTTAAAAATCAGTTATTAGATTATATTAATGATTCGATTGACTCAACAAGAAAACAATTAAAGTCAAGTATTGAAAGTTGCGATATAAATTATTTCAATGGATCATTAGATACTCTTGCTGAATTAAAAAATTATATTAAAGAAATGTAATGAAAGATTTTACACATAAAGATTGTTGTATTAATTGTGAGAATTTTTGTTTTTGGGACGGTGACTATTGTTGCTTTCCCAATTTCAAGATTCATCAATATAACATAACATATTATCCAGAATATGGCAATAAACCAAATAAAGGATATTTTTCAGATAATCGTATGTTTGGTGATATTGATAATACAATGGTCTTAGGCAAAGATTGTGAAGATTATCATAAATGGGGAACTTATATGTATGTTCCTGATTGTCCTAATGAATATCTTGAAGAATATAAAAGATTTAAGGAATGGGATAAATTATGTCATCAACTTGAACAACATGTTTCAGATCCATCAGGATATTATGAGAAAATAACAAAACCAATTTATTTCAACAAATATACAAGATAATATGATAACATTAAGAAAAAGATTATCCGCATATGATAGAGTAGGAAAGGTTACAGTATTGGATATGCTTAACGATCCTGCAGCTTTAGAATATCTTACAAAGGTATTTGGTGGAGATAAATATTTATGGATTTGTGAACAATGTTCTCAAGGTAAACAATATTGGATAGCTGTAGATGAATATCATAAAGATTATTGGTTATTTTCATCATTCGAAGATGTATTAGATTTTTATAAGAACTTTTCAATGTTTACAAAACAAGATAGAAGTTCATTCAAATATTGGTTTGCTCATTGGTGTGGATTTCAATTGACAGCTCTTAATCTTGGTATTTGGAAACCTAAATATTTATTGCATGATGCTGAAAAGCCATGGCTTAAATTGTTATGGAGAGGTGATTATAAAAGAGTACAAAAATGGCATCGTACACATAATAGACATCATCTTGAATACGGATTGGAACATGGTTGGGATGCTATTGACTGGGAAGCATTAATGATTGATTGGGAATGCTGTGGTTTGTCAAAACAAGAAGCACAACTTGATGCTCGTGAAACTCTTGAATATGAGATTCAGAGAGAAAAATGGAAACCTTATGCAACAGATATATCTAATTATTTACTTCCAATTTTGAACAAATATAATATGTAAAAATTTATATTATATTTGAATTTTACAATATAAGTACTATATTATAATTGTAATAAAATAAATAGATATGCTTACAATAATTGGACTTATAGTTTTAGGATTTATTATTTTTGTAGGAGCTGGAATATTCGGGTGGATTCTTGAATTACTTGGGTATATATTTGAGTTCCTATGGGAAGGTTTTACTAAAAGTTTAGGCTGTCTATTTTGGGTATTCATTATTTTTTGTATATTAGTAGTTTTGTGTTGTTAAATGGAAAAGGTTGCATTTTTAAAATTAAAGAACTCTTCATTGAAGGATTATGATAAAATATGTATTGAGGATATTCATAATATGATTCCCGTAGTTGATAAAGAAGGTAAAGCCCATCTTTTAATTAATTTTTATGACTGGGAATACTGTATAGATGCATCAACATTTTGTGATGAAATTGAAGAAGTTATTATTGAAGAATATGAAGACGAATCTAAGTAAGCAAACAAAATACTTCAGAAGAATTTATAATCATGAATTAATGGAATTTAAATTAGAAGAAATTCCGTTAAATCGTGATAATTGGTATTATGTTCAACTTGATGCGTCAGTTAGAACAGCATTTCTAAAATACAATTGTCCTCTTCCCAAGTATGGAATTATTGAAGAATTGACACATTATACAATTATCAATTTAATTAGAGATAATGTTAAAAGTGAAAAAGATTTATTGCATTGGTATAAAAATCGAAGTAACATTCAATCTGATTTAGATATACAAGCAAAATGTAATTCAAATGATATTGAAGAAAATGAAAATTGGATAAAGTACGAATTTAAAATTATATAATATGAATAAGTCAAAAGCAATTTCAGAGATTTTTAATGTTGTTTTAACAAAGGGTATTAAAACATCAAAAAGTGATATCTTAGGAGAAGATATTGATGATAAAGTATACACCAAGCGTATAAATATCAATAAAGATTATGAGTTTAAGAATGGTGTTGACATGGTTGAAGTTGTAAGTGTTTCATTGACTTGTGAAAATGAAAATATGACTGGTGCAGCTCCTCGTAAAGTTCGTATTAATATGAAGAATAGAAACAGTTCTTGGGTTAATATTTTCTTGCATGAGGCACCAAATGAATTGATTGAATTTATTTATAAAAATATTTGTTAATCATTAATGCCTAAAAATAAATATAAGAATATTTGGTTTGATGAACATCCTATAATAAATTATGCTACGTTTGAGGCGTTTCCAATGATAGTTTTCGGACATAAATGTATTTCTGAGGATTATCAAGATGGAGAAATATGGAGTGATGAAGAATATTGGGGAAGCACTCTATATGATTTTGATGATGATAAATATTATCAAGCCCCATGTTATATACAATCTGAAAATGAATGGGAAGATTTAATTAATAGATGGAAACAAGATCGTAAAGATCCATCAGATGGTAATATATCTGAAGATTTTGATACTGACTACGATATTGAAGCAATCAATTTCTATAAAGAATATTTGAAGACTGATAAGAAACAAAATATAGAAGACTATTATCAAAAAGTATATGCAAACAAAGAATGAATTTATACAGGACTTCAAACAGCAAATAATTGATGGTGTACGTCGTAATATGCCAAAAGATTATCGCAACTCACAAGCATATGCTGAACAAAGTTTTGAAACAAAATTTAATCAAGCAATAAATCATAGTTCATTTGATTGGGTATTGGAAGAAGTACTTGAGCAGTATTACAATCAATTAAATGAATATGAAAACATTTTAGGATATTGAAATGAAGAGAATTGTAATTGGAGATCCACATGGCCGTTGGGGATTTGTCAAACAAATATATGATAAAGAACAACCAGATGAGGTAATTATATTGGGAGATTATTTTGATTCTTTCGATATTGATGTTTATACACAAAGAGAATCATACGAGCATATAATTGAACTTCGTAAGGAACATCTTAAAAAATATCATCGTGGATTTGTAATGCTTATTGGTAATCATGATATGCATTATATGGATGAGAAATTTGGAAGATGTTCAGGTTGGAATGCTTTATCTGCTTCAGTTGCAGGATATCCACTTTGCCGAGATTGGGATAGAGAAATACTTCAAATGTGTTATATTGATGAAGTAAACAAAACAATATATTCACATGCTGGTGTTTCAATGAATTGGTTTACAAAGTGGTGTACTTCATTAGGAAATATCAATACATTAGAAACAAAAGCATTTGCATTTACATATAGAGATGGTGGAGATGCTTACGGTAGTTCAACATACAGTTCTCCACTTTGGTTACGTCCTGAAGGATTGCAAAATTCAATGTATGTTGATAATAATGGCATAGTATGGAATCAAATATTTGGTCATACTCAGGTTGATGCACCATTTCATTGGAAAATAAATGATGCTGATTTTTATGGAATTGATTGTATTTGGAAACATTATCTTGTTGAAGAGTTAGATGATAATCGTAAAGTAACAAAAAGATATTTAGGAGATGTAATGTCATGAAAGTAGAATTAAAACAAATTATTGACCAACTTACTGAAGCATGTGGGCTTAGTGATGGATATAAAGTTTCAGCATTAATTGATGATGAAAACGATAATAAAATTGTTGGGTGGACAATTGTAAAGGTATATGAAGACGGTCGTATTGAACCTATTAATGATGTCAAGTTTAAGAATATTGATGAATTAATTAATGCATATCTATGAAAATTAAAAAATCAAGATTCTCTACAATGATAAGTGATTTATATGGTAGAGATAATTATGAAAATGCTCTTAAAGTTGGAAGAGAATATTGGTGGGACTGGCCTTATGATACTCCAGTTGGTCGGAAACATGGTAGCGGATGGCATAAGATAAGAATAACGTATGTCCGTTCACATTGTATGTTTTATATATTTCCAGATTATCCTGATGTTCCTGAGCAATTTTGTGGATTTGGTAGTTTCTTAGCATCATCATTAGTACTTGCAGATTTAAATCCTATTATGGATTTACCCGATATTATGAAAGATGGAATTGATATTGCAGAACAAATGTATTGCTTTGATGATACAAGAACTGTTATTCATAATTGGGACAATTCAAGAGAAGGTGAAATTGATGAGAATAATCTTATGGAAAAGAAACCAGAAATTGTATTTACAATAATGGGTAATAATATGAAACAAAAAAGCGAAGCATAAGCTTCGCTTTTCTATTTTAAAACTTAGGTATATTAACCTTAGGTAAATTCATATTAGGCATATTACGATGCATTGAGTTCATCATTGAATTAGGATTCATACCTTTCATCATTTGCGCCTGTTGCTTTTCTTGATTCTCGTTCTCTTTTTCTTGTTGTTTTTGAATTGCTTTTATTTCTTCAAGATATAATTCATATTGATAATACGGCATCTGATTAATTTCAGAAGGTTGTATATGATAATCTTTACAAATATATAAAAAGTTTTTCATCATCTGTTCAGCATCAACTCTAAAAGGAGCATAAACTAACAACAAATAAGAATCATAAATTGCTTGTTCAGTAGGAGATAAAATAGAATATTTATTTCTTTCCGAACTTCTTGAACTTTGACTCGTAAGAGAAGAGTTCTTTGACTGAGTTAGGAAATCGGATATTAGATGTTACCTCCTCTCCACAAATAGGACAATTTATAACTAACTTATTTGATGGAGTTACAATAATGTTACGAATAACATCATCCATAAATGAGAACATTTCTTCATCCCAACTCTTATATTTCAAGTTAAGCTCTCTAATTTGACGTGCTGCAATAGTTGCATCCTTTGAAAGTTTTGGAGTCATCCATGCAACAAAACGTAAGAATGTTTGGTCAATCTTGAAATTACGATTTTCTTGAATACGAGCAATAAGCCATGCTTTAATTGCTGCATCCTTTTCAAGTGTAGGTATATACAATTGAATTGGTTCTTCTCCTTCAATACCAAATTCTGATGGGTCAATATACCAACATCTATTCTCACGATCATAATACTTCATAACTTCTTCATCTGGGAAGTCATACATTAATGATTGTGAATTTAATTCAAATTCAATTTCATTATCACATTCTGGACAATAATCAGTATACTTAATCTTTCTCTCACCATTACGGAATGTATATTCACGAGTAAGGCATAAGAAGAAGAATCTATCCCAGTCTGACAAATTACCCCATGGAATTGGCTTACCACCTGCACCTACAATTGCAACACAGTTTTTGATAATTTCATTAAATACTTCATCTACTGAATTTGGATTTTCATCATCAATATTTGACCAGTTACGAATTGCTTCTACAGTTGCAGGACGAATACGGAATGACCAATCTTCAGGATAATATGTTGCTCTCTTACCTAAAAGTGCAATATCAACTGGTAACCAGCCTTCACGATACTCAATATTTTTATTAAGGTTTTCACCAACACGTGAAAGACCTTTCTTTTCAATCATTTCTTGGTCAGCCTCTTTGTCAGCAAATGGATTATCACCTGGCTTGTGATTTAATTTTGTTCCAAGATATCTTGCTGCTTCTGATTTAGGTTGTTCTTCAACTGGAGCAGCTTCCTCTTGTGGAGCTTCTGATTGTGGTGTTTCTTCTGGAGCTTCAGGAATTTGCTCTGCTAATACCTTCTCCATTAATTCTTCATCACTTACACTCATGTTAAATAAACTCTATATATTTTTTGTATTGTTTTCGATTATATAAAAATATAACTATATATAGAAAAAATAGATTCTTTTAACAAATATTAATAAAAAAATACATAAATTATATTTATTTTCTTATTATTTTTTATATAATATTTGAATTATAAACAAAAAAAACTATATTATAATTGTAATTAATTTGGTAATGATTATGAATAAGAAAATGAGTAATTTTGATTTGAAAGTTAAGTTTGACACCGCGTTTGATAAAATCTTTTTTTCAAAAGAGTTTATAAATGCAATGGTAAAGAAATTCGGAATTTGTCCAAACGGAATGACTTTCGATACTCGTTATGATGATGATGTTTCGGAGATTTATTTCATTCTTGTTTCAAAGAGTTATGGATATGAATATTCTGGAGAGAGAGTTGTTGGAGACTATACTTTGAATAAGTTTGAGTTCTCTCGAGAGATGCTCGATTTTGCAATTGATTATTTTGCAATGAATGATCGTGAGACCTGGGCCGAGATTGTCAATTATGAGTTTGGGTATTAATATTTTAGAATTTGGCATAAATTAACAAAAGGGTTGTCGTGAGACAACCCTTTGTTTATTGTTCAAAACTTTCGTTTAACTTTTTACTAATCAATTTACTCTTTCTTATTTTTTCTGCTTCTTGCTTATCATCCCAGTCAGGATCTAATGGCATTTGCTCTTTTAAGAAATCATCGACAAATTCTTTATCAAATACAAATTTGCCTTCTTCATCTTTTTTAACTTTCAATACTTCATCTTTTTTGAACTTATCTGAAAGCATACGTTTATATCCTGCAGAGAATGCTATCCAAGCCATATCAATACCTTCTGTTATGATTGGATATTTATTTGAAAGAATTTCAGTAATACATTTATATGCGCCTTTATGTCCAGCTTCTAAAACCTTTTCAGGTACTCTTCTTTGTCTATGTTGGTTGCCTTGTTTTGCAGTTTCAATATTACAGCATACCCAAACTAATGTAATATTATATCCACAAGGTTTTGCATATTTGATAACCTCCAAAACATCTTCAGGATCATCAGATACCATATCCCATAATATATTAGGTAAGTTCTTTGTATCAGTATTTCTTTGATCCCAGAAATATTTACGTTGTTTTCCCTTCCACCCATGATCTTTAACAGCAGCATGTAATTTAAATGTATCCTCTGCTTTGCTCAAATCATAATCATACTTGTCATCAATTTTACCAGCCTTTTGTAATTTGATATACATCTTTTTCATTTCGTCAACATCAACAGACTTAAATGATCCAAGTATCTTGTTGTCTTTAATAAAACCTTTACCACTTCCTGGACCACCCGCAAGTATTACACATTGTCCGTAATTTGATTTTGCACTACCAAAATTAACTGCTTTCTTTTCAAGTATGAAGTTTCTTATATCTTTCATTATAAATCAAATATATTCATTTATTAAAAATAATAAAAACTTTCGATACTTAAGATAATTTTTTCATATATTATTTAATTTTTTAAGATATGTTCTATATTAATATTGTAATAAAATTGAACAATATGGCAAAGAAAAAAGTTAAGTGGTACGAAGTTCGTTATTTTGATAACGGTGAGTGGCATCAGGAAATGAGCCCCGGTCGTAGAGAAATGCGTGAGTTACACAAGCGTTATCCTGGTTCTTTTTTCCGTGAGTATTATCTTTAACAAATTAAATTCAATTATATGAAATACGATTTTGCTGTAGAAAAACAATTTGAAAAATTTGTAAAAAATACAACCTGTGGTACAGTATTGACTGACGCTCGACTTCAAGTTATCAAAAAATATTTTCAGTATTGTTATGAAGCTGGACATGCTCAGGGATATGCTGATAGAATTTATGATGAAAATGAAGAGGATTCTGATTTAAATAATTCAGATAATGTTTCTGAATATTATGATAATGGATATGATACTCGTACTGGTGATAAATGGATGGATAATGTTTTAGATCTTTCAAACAATTAATTATGAGTACATTATTTGAAACTTTTTACGATAGTTTTTGTCATGAACTGCATCTCGGAGATCCTGTGTTCATTAAGGTTAAAGGACACTTTATTTTTGGAACTGTAGTAAAATTTGACTATGATAAAAGTGGTAATCAAAAGTTTACTGTTGTTCCTTCTGCAAAATATAAGGGAGCAGGAATTGATGATTTGAAGCGTTCATATAAAGTTTCAGATAAAAATATATTTTTAGCAGTTATTAAAAAGAAAGAAAATGAAGCGTAAATTTAACATTAATGATACAATATATAAAATAGGTTCAAAAGAATATTGGAATGTTGAAGGATTCACTGATAATGGATATCTTATTCGTAAGATGTTTATTGTTAATGAATTATATATTGAAGACCAAAATTATTATAGAAAAACAAATAAATAAATTTCATATATTATTTGAATTTTTTTAATAAGATACTATATTATAATTGTAATCAAAATAAATAAACAATATGAAGAATTTGACAATTCATTTCAAGAACGCTTCTGCAATGTGCCTCTATTCAATGGAAATGGAAGGACAGATTTCGGATGGCAAGTACGAGAACTCCCGCCCGTTTAATCATTGGCATTGGATTGGAGATATTGAAACTGCAATTGTTGATGGTACAATGGGAATTGCTGCTGTTGGTCATAATTCTCGTTTTTGGGGAGAAGCTAGTTCAAAGAAATATAATCTTCGTGAGTGGAGTGGTTACATCAACAAGTGGCGCAAGAAGAATGACTCTGACTACCTTTGGGCAACTCGAATCATTGCTTTCGGTAAGTTCGGTCGCATTTATTCTGATTTGACTTGGGAAAAGCTTCAGTCACTTGGAGAAGTTCGAATCTTCCTCGAGTTTCTGCAGACTGAAATTGAGAAGGGTGAGACTAACGCTGAGAAATTGTTCAATACAATTACTGATTTTAGAACTTATTCATGGCGCGAGAAATATTACGAGCAGTGCAATGAGTTTATCACTCTTGATTTTGTTAAGAAGTTCCTTGAACTGAAATATGATTTGAAAGAAGTCAAGGATGACGTCAAGTCAATGGAGATGTCAATTAACACTGATATTAATTTTTGGAAATTCTAATATATGCATAACAATAATAGTAAAAAGATAACACCGTTATCAAAATTTCCAACAGAGGTAATTTTACATTTCTATCGCAAGAATAGACTTTGTTATACTGACCATTGGAAATACGTTGAAAATTATAATCATAAAACTCACAAGAGAGAATTTTGGATTCCTTTTTATGGACCATTTGAAAAAGATGGATATAAAGTTGATAGTATGATTATTGGTTATACAAAATCAACTGGAGAGGAATGTCATAAATTATTCACCGAAACAAAAAGTAAACAAGATTCACATTGGGAATGGTGTGATGATTACTTTTGGTATGGAGATAAAGTAAACTTCAGATTTGAAGGATTATATTGGGAAGGAAAAATTCAAGATCTTAAAGATGAACTTTCAAAACGTGAGCATGTAGGTATTTTTAATAATAAAGATTATCGAAAGTGGTTGATTAAGTATAGAAAAGCTTTGAAGAAATAAGACAGAATCTGTAAACACCATATCTTTTATTAAACATTAAAAAAGGCAGTACTTAAGTACTGCCTTAAATTTTTATATTAATACCAAATAATTGATTTATCTTGTACCCAGTTTTTGAATAATGGATATACTTTATAAATTGGAGTTCTTTCACTTACCCATTCAAAATCTGTACTTACTGCAATTTTTTCTGGAGCTTTACCAGTTTCAACTTCAAGTTCATATACATCATTGTTCTTTTTTACAATAACTGGAATTGATTTAACTAGTTCTGCACCAGATTTTTGATTACTATAATCAACATCACCTAAATACATTTTAAAACTTACTGAATTTGCTGTATAAAGACCTGTATTTACCATAGTTGATGTAGGAACATTAAATGCTTCATGAACCTCCTTACCACCAACAGTTAATGGAAGAGTACCGCCAGCTGCTCTAAGAACTATATAAGCGACATATGTATTTTGATAATTTCTATCAGCAGGATTTTCAATAGCTACCTTTGCATCAAATACAACATCATTATAATCAAAATCTGACTCAGAAGCACCAAGATCTTCAGCAATAATTCTTACACCATTAGTCATATCAAACTCACATGGGCTTACACGAATAATCCAATCAGTATAATTATAATTTCTATCAACACCCATATTTTTATTTGATGGCTGTTCAATATCACCGTTTGCCAAAAAGTCAAAACAAACATAATAAAAACCAGGATATCCAATTGTAGCACCATCAATTACTGTATAAGTGTCATGATACTTACTGTCTGTTGAATTGTGATATGCAAAATTAGCAGAACTACTTTCAAGCATCACTGTTGCGCCTTCTATTGTCCACCAATTCGCAGTTTGCTGCCCACTATTGAAATCGTTTACATGCTCCCAAAAACCACTTTGCACGCCATTTTCTCCAACAGTACCAGAGCCGCATTGTAAGTGATTCATTTTATCGGAAGCGACACCAATGTTAGATCCATTGTGATCGTTATATGTATCAGTTCCTTTATGAACATGATACACAAAGAAATTTGTGTAAGGTATAGTTAGATTTTTATCTCTATTACCACTACCTTCCGCAAGCTTATTTATAACAGCTTGCTCTTCTTCTGATGTTACATTTGCAGGAATGACGTATTTACCACTCCATTGGTTGCGGTTTACATCATGACTTCTAGTAATTGCTTGTGTAAAATCAAACACTTTAATTGATTCATCAAATCCCCAATCTTGATTACTTGCAGGAATTCCAAAAGTTTGTGTAAACTTTGCATCAAATTGTTCTTTAGCAATTGTTGAATAATCTTTAGTTTCAAAATCATGTTTGTTACATGATATAAAGCTAAATCCCATCAACATTACAAAGATCAATGTAAAAATTAACTTTTTCATAATTTTAGTTTAATTAATTTGTGTAATGTATATTTAAAAATAAATTAAAATTCTTGCTCATATTTTGAGGCCTGAACTATGACAGGCTCACCTTTCTTTTGTGATGCAGATATAATTTTCTTCTTTTCAAGTTTAACACGGATTTTATGACTAAACATATCATCACCCATTTCTGCATGATTAATAATAAATATCGTTTTGTCATCTCCCATGTTTTCTTGTAAAAGAGATATCATTATATTTCTTGCATTAACATCCATATTACTAAATAATTCATCTAAGAAGAGAATATTTAAATCAACATTTGCGATAATATTTTGAAGAATACCAAATATAATTGCAAGGTCAAGAGATTTTCTCTGTCCTGTACTTAAATTGTTATAAGAAATTTCTTTATCCCACCCATCAACATAAATATGAGCCTTAAATTCTTGGTCATATTCAATCTTGTAGTTTTGTTCAAGCTTATTAATAAAGAATTGAATTGAACGATTAATATGAGGTATCAATGTCTCAAGAAGATTATATCGAAGTGTCTTGCTAAATAATTCATTCATTTCATTCCATTCAGCAATTTCTAAATCACACTTATCAAGTTGTTCTTTAATCTTCTTAATCTTTTCCTCAAGTTCCTTAATTAATACATCATAATTATCATTCAATAATTGAACTGAATCATTATAAGATTTAAGCTCAGCATCAATATTTACAATCTTCTGCTTTAACTCTGTCATATTGTTCTTACAAGTTTCAATATCATTATAATATTTCTTGTCAATATTAATCTTATCTAATTCATATTCTTTTTTCTTCTTATCCCATTCTTTGTAAATCTCAATATAATCATCATATTTTTGTTTGTATTCATCAATATGTGATTGGTCAATTTTTTGCCCACAAGTAGGACATATACCAGTCTTAAATGTATTATAATGACTTTTTGCTTGTTGACCTAATGTCTTTGCTTCAGTCATCTTATCTTGACATTCTTTAATCTTTGTATCTACTTCCTGTTTTTCAGTAAAGATTTTATTTTCAAAACCTTCTTTCTTTGTCTTTTCAGCGATACCTTGCTCAATATATTCTGCTCTCTTTTTATTAAGAGCTTCAACATCAATTGTTTGTGTTAATTCTTTTGTTTGTGATATCTGCTTTTGTTTAAGATGTTCAATTTGCTCAAGATTTTCATCATATACTGATTGTAATCTTATTGCTTCATTTTCTTGTCCTTTACGTTCAATCTTTACCTCATCATTATATTCAGAGAATAATTTAAATCCGAATATATCATCAAGGAATTGTTTAGTTTCACCAACACCCATAGAAGCAAGACTATTGAATGCATTAAAAGAAATAATACACATCTTTGTTACTGCAAGCTTTGGTATATCAAATATTTCTTCTTCAAGAATAGCTTGTGTATCTTTTTTGTTTGAAGCAGATAATGTCTTTCCATTAATTTCAACAATAAGTGGTTCACGAATATTTCTTACAATATGAACTTCCTTATCTTTTGATGTCAAATTAATTTCCACCTCACATGCTTTACAGTTCCAAGCAACAAGACCTGGATTTGTTTGTCCTTTTACATTACCATAAAGACCCCATATAAGTGCTTCACCTATAGAGGTCTTTCCTGACCCAATTGGGCCCGACAACTTGATAAGACCTTTCATCTTATCAAAATCAAAATAATGAGAACCGTAAAGAGATTTAAAATCAGATATCTTTATGTTATGTATTGTCATTATTGTTCTTGTAATTTTTGTTTAATTAAATTGTACTTATCATCCAAATGTTGAGGAATATTCTTCTCAATATAAGTTTCAATATTTGTATTGAATCCTTCAGCTTTCAATGTTTCAACATTTGTATCATCATCAATAATATGAAGTCTTATATTAGCATTAATATATGTTGTCTTTATTTCTTTAAGATATTCAACATACTTTGCTTTGTTGATATTATTTGATGATATACATAATTGAACATATGAATTATTGAAATATTCTTCTTTTAATTCAAAAATCTGTTCATTGTATGCTCTTTTGAATTGTGGTGTAGTTTCATTTTTAATTTTATCTACAATTTCATAATCTTCCAATATATACAAATATCTGTCTTGATTAACATCATTAAATGTCAATGCAACAGCAGCACCTATATTATGTAAATTACAAAGAGCATCTTCCACAATAAAATGTATATGACCCGAATAAATAGGTGTACCTTTGAAAGAAGCTATTCTTGCTCCAGGCCATGATGTCAAATCTGTATGACAAAAGATTGCTTTTACTTCATTACCAAAATCATAACCATATAAAAGTTCATCAATATGATCTGTATTTTCAGTCCAATACCATGGAAGCATCAAACAACCATCTTCAGTTATAAAAGGATCACTGTTTACAATTGTAAGATTTTTATGTACCGATAAAAATTCTGGAGTAAACAATATATTATATAAATTATATTCAGCAAATTCTTCAAGTGGAGAATAATAATCGTGGTTACCCGCAATCATAAAAAAATGTACGTCAGGAAATTGAGTTAACATTTGACGTACTTTCTTTTGAAGTTCAATTCCTACTTGCTGATTAATTGAATATCTTATATCATAAATATCTCCTAAAAATATAACTCTTTTAATGTCTTTGTTTTGTATTGTTTCAAAAATTTGTTTATCAAAAAATTCTAATTGAGACTCGAGCCATGTTAAGGAATTGTTTTTAATTCCTATATGTAAGTCTCCTACGACTAATGTTCTCACTATTCATAAAAGATATTTTTATTACTTAATGAGATTATTTGTATAAAAATAGTTAATGTTATTCAATTCTTTTAAAAAAATCTGATTTAAATTCATAGATTATTTTTCATATATAATTTGAATTTTTTAAGATATGTTCTATATTATATTTGTAATCAAAATAAAATTTAATATGAGTTGGCATTTAATTACAATGATTGTTTTTTCCGTTCTGTATCTTGGATGGAAGGTTTATGTATACTCCACAAGTATTGAGTTCAACTATTGGACTAAGAAATATGTTGAACATACAAAGTGGGAGTGGTTTTGGATTAACACCCGCCGTCGTATCAAGGAATGGAAGTTTATAATCAAAGGCTACTGGGGATGGTACAAATTCAAGCATACTTGGCCTGTTGTTATTGCTTGGTTAATTTATGGGGGAATCTTTATTTGGTAATCATGGAAAAATATCGTATTAAGACTTCAGATAATACTTGGGCAGCATTTGTTGTTCCTTTGTTTGCCTTTTCAGTAATGAATGGTGACTCTGTTGATTATGAACTTCAAGTTCGTAAAGGAGTTTGGATTTTCGGACACTGGGAGACAATTCATAAGACACATTCTTTAGAAGATATTTATATTCATTTGATGAATGATTTTTATAATGTAAAAATTCCTTCTCATTTTGAATGTAAGTACAATAAGAAGCATAAATGGTTTGATAGATATTGTACATTATGTTTAAGGAATAATGGAAATACATATTGTGCTGGTTATGCTACTGATAATGGTAGATATGAAGAATATTGTGTAAGCAACATTTCTTTTGAAGATGCTCTTTTGCAATTAAATGAGAAATTACAAAATTTGAATTATAAACATGATGTTGAATATAAGTTTGTAAAATCATGTTCAACATTTGGAGATACATTTTAATAATTACTAAATTATGGAAGCTAAAAAGAATGTTATTGAGATTGTAAAGAAAGCTACAAATCAGTTTGAATATGATGAACATTATTATTTTACTGAAGTTGTAGTTGTTGAAGGAAAAACAAGTGTTCGTTCAACAGGAGATATTTGGAAGGCTACTCGTTTCAATAATATGAAACCAAAAGAAGCTGAAATGTGGTGTAATTTTATTAAAGCGTATTTTGGTAAGCATTACGAAATAAATATTAAAACTATTTCATTAATATACGATATCTAATATGGAAGCAAAAGATTTTAGAAATGTACTTTTATTTCTTTGCAATAAATGGAGCAAAGGAGAGAGTAATTTTATTTTTAATGGTTCTGATTTTGACCCAGATAAATGGCAGTATTCATTAGGTTGGCATATTTGGAATAAATGGTTAGAATATTGTGATAATCATCATGGTTCACTTGATTGTATTACTGCGTTTATTCTTGAAGGATTAGATAATGATTGTCTTCAAAAATTAATTAATAGATCACAAGAATATTATAATAAATAATGAATACAAAGAAATTATATGACAGTTTATCAGATTCAGAGAAATATATTTTAGAAGGTCTGTGTGATGGTAATTGTTATAAATGTATATTACCTTGTGAAGATAGAGATAAACCTTTGAATTATATTGAATTATAAATAATATGAATTATAAGTGGTTTATACAATTTACAGCTGGTCGCGGTCCAGAGGAATGTAATCAGGCTTGTAAGAAAATTGTTAATATATTTGTTAAGGAGTGTGAAAAATTAAACATACTTCTTAATTGTATTGATGTTCAAGAAGGAGAAGAATATGGATATATGTCTGTAATGCTAGCATCTCCAGATGATTTAAGTGAATTGAAAAATAAATGGGAGGGTACAATTAAATATATTTGTACTAAGAATACTATTCGTCCCAATCATAAACGTAAAAATTGGTTTGTTGGTTGTAAGTTTTATGAGTATAAAGATAATGAAGTAAAACTTGATTTGAAAGATGTTCGTATTGATACTATGCGAGCTTCAGGTGCAGGAGGACAACATGTCAATAGAACAGAATCATGTGTAAGACTCGTACATATTCCAACAGGAATTACTGTTATCTGTCAAGCAGAACGAAGTCAGATTCGTAATAGAGAAATTGGTTTGCAAATTCTTAAGTCAAAAATTGCTGAATATAATAAGACAGGACAATTGGAAGACCAAAGAGAAAAATGGCTTGACCAAATTCAACTTGAACGTGGAAATGAAGTATTAACATTTAAAGGAGAATTGTAATATGTTACAGATGAACAAACAGCAAATTATTTATCAGTTAGAAAGATTACTTGATAAATTGAATGATTGTAAAATAAAAGGTCCAAAAAGTTATTCTCCTTATTTTACTGAAGCAGAACGTCAAGCATTAGATCATGCAATTAAATTTATGAGTGATGAGAAAAATGATGCATCCAATATTTATAAAATAAAGGATGATTATAATAAAAAATTACAAAGCGAAATACAAGCACATTGTGATCATACTTGGGGAGAAGAACATTGGACTTGGAGTTGTGGTGGATATCGTAAATGCACCAAATGCGGTAAAACAGAAGATTTTTATGAACGTGATTAAATATGAGTACTATATATAAAATTGCAAAAAAGATACAAAGGGTAATTGATAGTGTAATTTATTTCTTTGAAAAATGAGTGGATTAGGAGCAGAAAAAGTGATGGCGGAATTAGAAAGTGAATTTATAAAAAATTTCCGCAAGAAAATTGATGAATACTATAAGAAGTCGATTGAAGATTTCCAGAAAAACGTAGCAGAATATGGATTAAGAGAATCATTCACTTCTATTAATTGGGGTGATTGGGAAACTGAAAAAATGTTAGCAAAAGCAGTAAAAGATAAACTTACTGAAGATGGATATTATGTAACAATTCGTAGAGAACATAATATATGTATTCATTTAGATAGACCTAAAACAAATATATCTTTATGGAAACGATTTATAAATAAATTCAAATAATATGTTAGTTTGGGAAGTACTTTTTGGAGAAAAATGTCCAAATAAATGTGAATATAAAGCAAAAAGAGATATTTGTAATAAATGCAAATATAAAGAAGATATATATTGGAATTATGTTATTTGTAAAAATATATGAAAAATTGGAATGATATAAAACTTAATGATTACATTTACTTACTTAAATGGCATAAAAATGGATATGTAGAAATTCGTAGATGTAAAGTTATAAATATAAAGGATTTAACAGATGAATGTATTAAAATAACTTTTAATCATCCATTAAATAAAGATTTAGATTTTTTAAAATCAGAAAATCATGAATTTCTACTTATTAAAAACATGAGTGTATCTGAAAATGATTGGCAAATTAAAAAACGTAAATATTTATTAATAACAGAATTTAATGAAAACATAATTAAAGAATTTGAAACAATACATGGAATATAAGAAAGAAGAATTATCGAAGAAATTATTAAGTAGATGTCAAGTCTGTGTTAATGGTGGTCAAAACAAATTTCCTGATTGTTTAGATTTTGACCCTACAAAAAATTGTTATTACTTTGATGACATTAATGATGATGATCCACGAGAAGAAGATTATGACTGTGGAGCATATATGCATATTGATGATTATAATGAATTGAGAAATTCAATTAAAAAATAATTCATATAATATTTAATTTTTTGAAAACTATACTATATTATATTTGTAATCAAACAGATATTATATGAAGTATACAGTTTTACAAATTCCGTTTCCACGTACTGAGGCAGAGGAAAAAATTTTCTGTAAATATGCTTATCAGTCGTTAGATAGTATTGATTATGTTCATCCCGAGTATTACGAGAAGACATATGAGGGTGAGATTGAAACTGACAAGACTGATGAATTTGAAATTCTTGAAGAGATCTTTACTTTACTGAATGTTAATCATCCTGAAGATTACAAAGGACACAGTCTCTCTGTTAGTGATATTGTTGTGTTGAACGACAAAAAATATTATTGTGATTCTTTCGGTTGGGTTGAAAATTAAATATTTGAATTATGTACGCACTTATAAGACGTGAAATGTTGATTGGAATATTTTCAACAAAAGATCATATGCGGATCGTTATTGAGCAGATCATTAAGGATGAAAAGGAAACAAACGGTACTCCTGTAGGCAACATGAGTTTCCGATATATTAAGTTCAAGCCTAATTGTCCTTGGTTTGAAGGTGCTGAAGATATGGAAGCTGGAAAGGCATTGTTTTCTCTTTCAACTATGCATACTGAAAGATTTCCAAATAAAGTAGAAACTGATTGGTCAACTGGTAAAATTATTAAGTTATGAATACAGAATTAGCAAATATACCAACATCAGAAATTCTTGAAGAACTTATTCGAAGAGATAAAAATGGTGATAGTAATTTTCATCTAATGAGTGAATCTGTTACAAGTTATACTTTTAAGTTTTGGAAATTTCGTTGATATGTATCATTTTGTAAAGATCCGTTTTTGTCGAGAAAATAAATCTTATTGGTATCTTAAGCCAGAATGTCCACAAGATATCGTAGACCATTTTCAGAAAATAGTTGTTAAAGATATTGCAATGGGAACTCAAGAAAGAATTTCAAGTTCTATTCTTTGTAAACATTCTGATGGATCTTTGTATGAATATCATCCTAAGGAATGTGATACCGATTGGAACTCTACAGTATCAAGAATTAATTATATACTTGAAGAAGATTGGAATTTTACAGCTTTGAAACTTCGAAGCAAAACTTTTGAAACTCGTGTTGAAGATTTCCAAAAAGGAAAAAACATGTATTTGTCAAATGGGCTTCCAATTTTTATTTGGCCTATTAAGAATGATGGTTATTGTGAAATAATCGAAGAGAAATTTGAAAATGAATTGATATATCCAATTGAAGAACACAAACATTTTTCTGATGTAGTTTACAATTGTGATGGTTGTTCAAGATGGTCGGCAAAAATTGGCAATAGAGAAATTACCGATAAAGACGGGAAAAATTGGTGGTATACAAAACATGAAGCAGAAATTGCTGCAAGATGGTTTTGTAATTATCTTGAATATAGAATAAGAAATGGTTATGAAGATTAATTAATATAAATACAGTCAGCCAGGGAGACTATAAAATCTGTACTGATGAGACCTGGACGAAATATCCCCGATACG
>JAEEGL013342394.1_pt1 | contig 31475 bp, 34 predicted proteins | sample 9134231 | NCBI WGS metagenome assembly JAEEGL01 (sample SAMN16246548, study PRJNA631951) | gut metagenome | biome: gut microbiome; feature: rumen; material: fiber-attached | host: Bos | place: Iran: Karaj | collected 2018-10 | reverse complement strand
GCTGGTCAACAATGTGCTCAACCACCAGTACCGCCTCTCGGCCTGGGTGGGCGATTGGGTTGACGACTACAGCGATCCCTCGACCAACTACTATTATCACAGTCGTGGCTGGCTCCAGCAGCCCGGCATCAACTTCATGGGTCGCGTAATATATCGTTTCTAAATGAATATCTTTGAAATCATCGGCGCAGTCATCGGTCTGTTCTATATCATCAGTGAATATAGGGCAGACCGGTGGTTCTGGCCGCTCTCGCTGCTGATGTCGGCGTTCTATGCTGTCATCGACTTTACCAGTGGCATCTACGCCAACGGCGCCATCTGCGTCTACAACTTTGTGATGTCCATATATGGAATCCTGGTGTGGCGCGGCATCATCCAGAAGCGCAAGGTGGACCAGGGTGGCGAGCGCCACATCTCCTCCTGCCCGCGTAGCTACTGGTGGCAGATTGTAGGCCTCACCCTGTTGCTCAGCATGTTGCTTACATGGCTTCTGGGCTATCTCAACCAGAGCACCTACACCCTGCCCAGCGGCCGCATCATCCACCTCGCGGTGCTCGACGGCATCTCGTCGGCCCTCACCATCGTGGGTATGCTCATGCTGGCCCACAAGTGGTGGCAGCAGTGGTTCTGCTGGATGATTGTAGAGCCGATGATGATTGTCATCTTTATCCTCACAGGCAACTACGCCTCGGCGGTGCTCTATGCCGTCTTCGAAGTCTTCTGCATACTTGGGGTGATTAAATGGAAGAAAGAAAGCATATCGTAATCCTCGCCGCCGGCGACTTCCCCACTCACGAGGTGCCGCTCCACGCCTTGCGCGAAGCCGATTTCGTGGTCTGCTGCGACAGCGCCTATTGTGGGGTGGAGAATGAAGAACTAAGAACCAAGAATTATGTGGTAATCGGTGATGGAGATTCGCTGACAGAGGAAGACAAACGCCGGCTTGGCGACCGCTGGATACAGGTCGACGAGCAGGACTATAACGATTTCCACAAGGCCATGCAATGGGCCACCTCCCACTTTCCGCTTTCCACTTCCCACTTTCAACTTTTGGGCGCCACCGGCAAGCGCGAGGACCACACCCTTGGAAATATCTCCTACCTCGTCACCTTCGCCGAAGAGTATCCCGGGGCTGATATTGAGATGCTCACCGACTATGGCCGCTTTGTCGCCATGCGGGGCACCCGCACCTTCCCCTCGTTCCCGCGCCAGCAGGTAAGCATCTTCACGATGAATCCCGACAATCCCATCAGCGGCAGCGGCCTCAAGTGGCCCCTCGACGGCTTCCATGCCCGCCGTTGGTGGCAGGCCACCTTAAACGAAGCCCTCGGCGAAAGCTTTACGCTCACCGCCGAGGACTGGATTGTCGTGTTTCGTACTTACGAGCCTAAGGCTTAACCCACCATCAGCTTCAGGAGGTCCTGGCCGATATCGCGGCGGTTGTATTTGCCGTCCCACTTGATGGTGGCGGCACGGTCGTAGCTTTTCAGCAACGCTTCGGGCAGGGTGTTGGCAAGAGCGGTGGTGCAGATGACGCGACCACCGTTGGTGAGCAGCGTACTGTCGGGGCCCATCTTGGTACCGCAATGGAATACAATCACATCTGAGGCGTCGTCACCGAGGGTGATGGCCTTGCCTTTCTCGTAGTGTTCGGGGTAGCCACCGGCCACCATCATCACGCATGCCGCCGTGCGTGGGTCGACACTCAAGGTGCAACGGTCGAGGGTGCCGCGGGCCGTGTTCTCAAACAATTCCACCACATCGCTCTTCAGCCTCGGAAAGACGCTCTCGGTCTCGGGGTCGCCCATACGCACATTGTATTCGATGACATAGGGGTCGCCGGCCACGTTCATCAGGCCCACGAAGATGAAGCCGTGGTAGCTGATTTTCTCGTCGCGCAAACCGCGGACGGTCGGCTTTACGATGCGGTCCTCCACCTTCTTCATAAACTCCTTGTCGGCAAACGGCACGGGGCTGATGGAGCCCATACCACCGGTGTTGAGGCCGGTGTCGCCTTCGCCTATGCGCTTGTAGTCCTTGGCCGAGGGCAAGAGGAGATAGTGGCTTCCGTCGGTGAGCACGAAAACACTGAGCTCGATACCGCTGAGGTATTCTTCAATCACCACGCTGGCGCTGGCATCGCCAAACTTGCCGTCGAGCATCTCACGCAGGTGGGCTTTGGCGGTGGCCAGGTCGGGCTCGATGAGGACACCTTTGCCGGCGGCCAAGCCGTCGGCCTTCAGCACATAAGGAGCCTGCAGAGTGTCGAGGAAAGCCTCGGCCTCAGCCAGGGTGTCGCGCGTAAAGGTCTGATAGCGGGCTGTAGGGATTTTGTGACGCATCATGAAGGCTTTGGCATAGTCTTTGCTGCCTTCCAGGCGGGCACCTTCCTTGCTGGGACCCACCACGAGGACCTGCCGCAGCTCGGGCGTCTCTTTGAAGTAGTCGGCGATGCCGGCCACCAGGGGCGCCTCTGGCCCCACAACGAGCATCTCGACGTGGTGCTCCGTCACAAAACGGCCCACGGCCTCGAAGTCGTTATTGTCGATTGTCACATTCTCGCCCACGGCGGCGGTGCCGGCATTGCCGGGAGCGATATATAGTTTGCTGCAGCGCGAACTCTGCGCCAGTTTGCAAGCGATGGCATGCTCGCGACCGCCCGAACCCAGTAGGAGTATATTCATTGTTGCGATAGGGTTTGTTCTACGTCTTTTTCAAAGTGCAAAGATACGAGGTTTTTTGCTACTGGCAAAATAAATTTTGTCAAATAAAATAACTTTAGTATTTTTGCAATCGGAAACAACCCCTTTGCAGGGGCGGCTAGAATTGTTTTGAAAAAATGAGCAAAACACTGAAATTCATACTATTGTTGCTGCTTTCCGTGATGGTTGCTTCGTGCGGACACGACGAAATACAGCAGGTGCCTCGTCCCAACAACCCGTGGTCGGTCCATCTGGCAGGCACCACCTGGACCCATTCCAGCCAGACGGTCGTTAACGAGGGTGGCGTCGACATCGGCTACACTTTCCGCCACCGACTCGAGTTCTACGACGACTCGACGGGGCACTACCTGCGGCGCGTGTGGGTCGACATCGCCGGCGAGCCTACCGACAGCATCGCCGAGCCGATGCCCTTCGGCTACACCTTCACCGGACTTACCTGCGGCGTCTTTTTCGTCCACACCCGCACCCTCGACACCGAGGTCGACACCACTTTCCCCTTCATCTTCGATTATGACGAAGGCATTCTGGTGGTCGACAACGACCTTGTATTCATCCGCCAGTCATGAAGCGTACCACCATCGGGCATCTGGCGTGTGCGGCAGCCTACATCATCTTTGGAATCAATGTAGTAGTGTGTCGCGACATCGCCACCGACGGCGGTCTTGAACCCATTGTGCTCTTCTCGATGCGGGCGCTTGTGGCGGGAGCGCTGTTCTGGCTTCTGTCCCTTTTCACGCCCCGCGAGACGGTGCCGCCGCGCGACCTCCTGCGGTTGGCCGGCGCCGGGGTGCTGGGCCTTTTCCTGCCTCAGTTGACCTTCCTGCATGCCATCGCCCACACCACGCCCGTCGACCTCTCGGTGATGAGCACCACCACGCCCATCTTCACCATGTTTGTGGCCGCCATCTTTCTCCGCGAACCCATCACCTGGAAGAAAGCCCTCGGCGTGGCCATGAGCTTCGGCGGCATCCTCTGGCTCATCCTGCAAAGTAATTTCGGCGGGAGCGGTGCCTCGCAGACCGAGCCCATCGGCATCATGTTCTGCTTCGCCAACTACATCGTCTTCGCCCTCTATCTGGGCACCTGCCGCCCCTTGATAGCGCGCTATTCGGTGGTGACCTCGATGAAGTGGATGTTCCTCGTGTCGTTCCTCATCTCGCTGCCCTTCAGCCTGCCCCACCTGCCGCAGAGCGACTTCGCTGCGGTGCCCGTGCGGGTGTGGTGGGAGATTGGCTTCATGATATTCTTCTCTACCTTCCTGGCCTACTGGCTGATACCGGTCGGACAGCAACGCATCCGCCCAACGCTGGTGAGCATGTACGGCTACCTGCAACCCATCATAGCCATCGCCGTGGCCATATGGACCGGTATGGACCGCCTGACGCCGACCAAGATGCTGGCCGCCGTGATGGTCTTCGCGGGGGTGTGGGTCGTCAACAAGAGCCGTGCTGCCATGCCACCCACCGGCAGAGAGGAACAGAAACCATAATTATGCAGTAACGTCCACCAAATCTTATCGTTATGCCGTACACCTACGAATATCCAAGGCCGATGCTCACGGCCGATTGTGTGGTCATCAACCTGCGCGGCGAGGTGCTCCTCGTGCGTCGTGGCAACGATCCCTTCCGTGGATGCTGGGCTTTGCCGGGCGGTTTTATGGAGATGGACGAGCGCATCGAACAATGTGCTGCCCGCGAACTGATGGAAGAGACTGGCCTCGAGGTGTCTACGGCGGCACTGCAGCTGGTGGGCGTCTACAGCGCCGTGGGGCGCGACCCGCGGGGTCGCACCGTCACCGCCGCCTACACGGTGAGGGTGGGGGAGGAGACCTGCGCCACCGCCGGCGACGATGCCGCCGAGGTGCGATGGTGGCCCCTCGCGAAGCTCCCCCCGCTTGCTTTCGACCACGCCGAAATTATAGCCGACGCCATCAGTTAGGTCGCACACGATATGTTTCACTACAACCTCGTCGCCCCACCGCGACAAGTCCGACTCGTGTCCGACTGCGGTCGGACCATCCTCGGACTTGAGTCGGAGAAGTTACGGAGATAGTGCTGCGGTGGCAGGCTTTGGTGAGTGATGAAATGGGGCTCCGAGGGCGACGAATGTGACGCCGGAAACGGAAATTGTATCGCGCACGATTTTTATTTTTCAACACATGTTGCAAGGCGATTAAAAGAAAATCGCGGGGGTGAATACTAAATAAATGTAGTCGCCGTTATTGGTGAGGTTATGGAAAAAAATGACAAATCGACACAGAAGGGCAACCTGTTGCTGGTGCTCGTGGCCATGGTGCTGGGAGTGCTCGTCGGGTTGATGTTCGCCGACACGCTGCATCGGCGCCCGTCGTCGAGCCCGCTTCAGGGCAAGATGGACGAGGTGATGAAGCTGGTGGAGAGCGAGTATGTGGACCGTGTCGATGTCGACTCGCTCAGCGAGGACTTGGTAGCATTGATGCTCAGCGAGTTGGATCCACACAGCACCTATCTTTCGACCCGTGAAACCGAGCTCAACGCCGAGGCTATGAAGGGCCATTTCGAGGGGGTGGGGCTGGTGCTTCGCCGCGAAGGCGACACCACCTATGTGCTGCAGATAAGCCTTGACGGCCCGTCGGAGGGCGTGGGCATACAGCCGGGCGACTTGATATTGACCGTCGATGGCGACACCGTAGTAGGTTTGCCTTCCGATACGGTTGTGTCGCGGCTGCGGGGCCCGCGGGGTTCGACCGTCGAAATCGGCGTGGTGCGTCACGACCGGCACGGCGTTCCCACGACGCCGCTTTCGTTCAAGGTGCGTCGCGGTGTGGTGCGTCAATTGTCGCTGCCCTACTTCGATATGCTCGACGACACAACGGGTTACGTGATGCTCAGCGCTTTCACCGCCACGAGCCACATCGAGTTCCAACATGCGCTGCGCGAGCTCAAGGCCCGTGGCATGCGCCACCTGATATTTGATATGCGTGGCAACGGGGGCGGCGCCCTTTCGAGTGCCGTCGAGATTGCTGGCGAGCTGCTGCCCATGGGAAGCCTGATTGTCTACACACAGGGCGCCCATTCGCGGCGTCACAACGTGCGGGCTCATGGCGGCGGCCTCTTCGCCACGGGCCGACTCACGGTCATGATCGACGAGGGCTCGGCTTCGGCCACCGAGGTGGTGAGCGGCGCCTTGCAGGATAACGACCGCGCCGAGATTGTGGGTCGACGCAGCTTCGGCAAAGGCTTGGTGCAGACCGAGTTCTCGCTCAAGGACGGCAGTTCGGTGCACCTCACCACAGCCCGCTACTACACCCCTTCGGGGCGCTGCATCCAGCGGCCTTACGACGCCGGGACCGACGAATACTACCGCGAATATATGCAGCAATTGATCGACGAAACCTATGCCGACTCGGCTGTGGCCGCGGTCCACGACTCAACGCCTTACTACACCGTGGGCGGCCGTACGGTCTATGGCGGCGGCGGCATCATCCCCGACCGCCTGTTGACCTACCGCCGCGACCCCACTTTCGTCTACTACAACCGGCTGGCGTCGGAGGGTTTGATGCATAAGGTGGCTTTCCAGTGTGTCAAGCGTGACGCAGCGGAGTTGCTGCAACGCTATCCCGATGTCGATGCTTTCTGCAGCGGCTTCCATGTCGACGAGGCGACGCTTCAGCGCTTGGTGACCCTCGGCGAGCAGGCCGGCATAGCCCGCGACAGCAAGAGTCTGCAGGTGCAACGCCGCCTGATAACCAACAGAATAAAGGCCTATATCGGCCAGTCGCTCTACGGCGATGCGGCCCTCTACCGCATCATGCTGCAAGAGGACGAGGACCTCCAAAAAACAAGACAATTATGAAACGACTAATCCTTCTGGCCTTCATGGCCGCAGTCCCTGTGATGACGATGGCCCAAGGCGCCAAAAGCAGCCTCACGGCCAGTTTCTCCGGCATCGAGTCCGGCGCCCGTATCGTCGTCAGCGAACCGCAAGGCGGCCGCCTGATACCCACCGACACCCTGCGTCTCGACGACAAGGGCAGCCTCAAGGTGGAACGCCGTTCGGACGAGCCCGTCTTTTTCGTGCTCAACCCCATCGACAATGCCAACGCCATGTTGCATTGTCTGCTCCTGCCGCGCGAGAAGGCGACCCTGACCGCCAGCTACCGTGCCGCCGATGGTTATCTCTATATGAGTAGCGTCAAGGGGTCGGAGAATATGGAACTCTACCGCCGCTTCAACAACCTCATGGGCGACGCCATAGGCAACCCGGAGCAGCAGAACCTGCTGGCCGACAGGATGGAAGGCCTCCTGCGCGAGAACAAGTCGCTCCTGATGAGCGCTTTCCTGGTGACCTACTTCGAGAGTGCTTTCGAGCAGTATGCCCTTCTCTACAAGGATGTGCGCGACGCCCTCATCGGTCGCTATCCGAAGGACAGCTTTGTCCTGCACCTCGACCAGAAATTGCACTCGGTGGTGGTGGCCGGCATGGAGGCTCCCGACATTGCGTTGCCCGACACCGCAGGACAGATTCGTCGGTTGAGCGACCTGCGTGGACGCGTGGTGCTCATCGACTTCTGGGCTTCGTGGTGCGGCCCTTGCCGCATGGAAAACCCCAACGTGGTGCGCGTCTATCAGAAATATCACGACATGGGCTTCGACATCTATAGTGTCTCGCTCGACAACAGTCGCGAGAAATGGATTGGCGCCATCAAGAAGGACGGCCTCGTGTGGCCCAACCACGTAAGTGACCTGCGGGGCTGGAGCTCGGCAGGTGGCAAGTTGTACGGTATCAGCTCGATACCGGCCACCGTCCTCGTCGGTCCCGATGGCACTGTCTTGGCACGTAATTTGCGGGGACCACAATTGGAACAGAAACTGAAAGAAATATTCGGACAATGATAACTACCACACAGATAGAGATGGCCTTGGGCCATGTCAACGACCCCGATCTGGGCCGCAGCCTGACCGAGTTGGGAATGATCGAGAATATCAAGGTGGACGGGAAGAAGGTCTCTTTCGACCTGGTGCTTACCACCCCCGCCTGCCCCATGAAGAAACGCATGAGCGACGACTGCGTCGCCGCCATCCATGAACTGGTCGACCGCGAGGCCGAGGTGGAGATCAACCTCACCAGCCGTCCCCAGCCCGACCCCAAAGAGGAGCTTCGCGAGGCCTTCAAGCAGGTGCACAACACCATCGTCGTCGCCTCGGGCAAGGGCGGCGTGGGCAAGAGCACCGTGGCCGTCAACCTGGCCATAGCGCTGGCTCGCACCGGCGCCAAGGTGGGCTTGGTCGACGCCGACATCTATGGTCCCTCGATACCCATCATGCTGGGCGTCGAAGGCGAGGAGGTGTATGGCCACCGCGAGGGCGAGAAGACCTATATGGTTCCGATAGAAAAGTATGGCATCAAGCTGATGAGTATCGGCTTCTTTGTCGACACCGACAAGGCGCTGGCGTGGCGTGGCCCGATGGCCAGCGGTGCACTGAAGCAGCTCCTGGGCGACACCTGGTGGGGCGAGATAGACTACCTTGTGGTCGACATGCCTCCGGGAACGGGCGATATCCAGCTGACGCTGGCGCAAACCATGCCCGTAAGCGGCGCCATCATCGTCAGCACCCCACAGCAGGTGGCTTTGGCCGACGTGGTTCGTGGCGTGGAACTCTTCCGCAACGAATCGGTGAACATCCCCGTACTGGGGTTTGTCGAGAACATGGCCTACTTCACCCCCGCCGAACTGCCGCAGAACAAGTACTATATCTTCGGCCAAGGGGGATGCAAGCGTCTGGCCGAAGAGATGCAGATTCCGCTGCTCGCCGAGATACCGCTGGTGCAAAGCATCGCCGAAGGAGGCGACGCCGGCAAGCCCGCGGCCCTCTTCAACCCGGACAACACCAAGGACCCTGTCCGCGACGCCTTCGACGTGCTGGCGCAGAACACCATGAAAGAGCTTTGTAAACATAACATCAAGTAGGATATGACCGAACAAGAGAAACCCGCCATCGAGCAGAAGGTGAAGAACGCTCTGGCGCAGATACGCCCCTACCTGCAGCAGGACGGCGGCGATGTGGAGTATGTCGACATGACCGCCGAGGGCGTCGTCATCGTGCGTCTGCAGGGCCACTGCGGCTCCTGCCCCCACGCCATGCAGACCCTCAAGCAGGGCATCGAGCAGGCTATCAAGCGGGTGATACCCGAAGTGAAAAGCGTTGAAAGGATATGATATACACTAAGACAGGAGACGGCGGCACTACCTCGTTGGTAGGCGGTAGCCGTGTCGACAAGGATGATGTGAGGGTGGAGGCCTATGGCACCGTCGACGAGTTGAACTCGCACATCGGTTTGCTGGCCGAGATGCTGCGCGATATGAAAGGCGGCTACTACGACGAGCTGAAAGCGGTGCAGCACAACCTCTTTACGTTGCAAACCCTCCTCGCTACCGAGGACGAGAGCCTCTATGCCCGGCTGCCGCAGCTGCCCGAGGAGGAAGTGGAGTTGCTGGAACGCCAGATTGACACCATCAGCGATGTGCTGCCCAAGTTGCACAGTTTTGTCATCGCCGGAGGCAATGCCGTGGGCGCCCAATGCCATGTGGCGCGCACCGTCTGCCGCCGTGCCGAACGCCGGGTGGTGACGCTGGCACGCCAAGCCCGTGTCGACGACGTGCTGCTGCGCTACCTCAACCGCCTCAGCGACTACCTGTTTGTCCTCGCACGTCGTTCGGTAGTAGCCGACGGAAAGGCTGAAGATTTGTATATCAGTTGATTGTAATTGTTGATAAGTTTTATTTGCAGGTATTGGAAATAGTTGTACTTTTGCAAAAAAATTTGAGAATCAGAGTATGTATTGGACACTAGAATTAGCATCGAAATTGGAGGATGCACCTTGGCCCGCTACGAAAGAGGAACTGATTGATTACGCGCAACGTACAGGTGCTCCGATGGAAGTAGTGGAAAATTTGCAGGAGATCGAGGATGAGGGTGATCAGTATGAAAGCATAGAAGATATCTGGCCCGACTATCCCACCAAGGAGGACTTTTTCTTTGAGGAAGACGAATATTAGCATTGTTGGGTCGGGTAACGTGGCTACCCACCTGGCTTTGGCGCTCCATGACGCTGGATGCACCGTGCATCAGGTGCTCTCGCGCTCGTTCGAACACGCACAGATGTTGGCCCGACGCGTCGACGCGCAACCGATAGACCGGTGGCAGCGCCTCGACGAGGATGCCGACGTCTATCTGCTTGCCGTCACCGACGACGCCCTCTACGACCTGGCCCTCGACCTGCGTCTGCCGTCGGCCTTGGTGCTCCACACCTCGGGCAGCACCCCCCTTACCGTACTTAAACCCATCAGCCGCCGCCACGGTGTGGTGTGGTCGCCGCAGACGTTTGTGCGCGATATCGCCATGGACTACCGCCGACTGCCCCTTTGCATCGAAGGCAGCAGCCCCGAAGTCGAGGTCGAGATGGAAGAGTTGATGAGCCTCGTCAGCCCCTGCATCTACCACCTCGACCACGAGCAGCGCCGCCAGGCCCATCTGGCCGCTGTGTGGGTGAGCAACTTCGTCAACGCCCTCAACGCTACCGCCCAAGACCTTATGGCCCGCAACGGCCTCGACTTCGACATGCTGCGTCCCCTCGCCGAGCAGACCCTCCGCAAGTGGGACTACGGCAACCTCTGGCTTCAACAGACAGGGCCTGCCATACGCCACGACGAGAAGACCCTCAACGCCCAACGTCGTCTGCTGCTCGACCAACCCCAGTTATTGGCACTCTACGACCAGTTGACAGAACTCATACAGTCGCGCTAGATGAACTTTATCGATACCCACTGCCACCTCTACGACGAGGCCTTCGACACCGACCGCGACCAAGCCCTGCAGCGTGCCCTCGATGCCGGTGTGACCACCATGCTCTTGCCCGATATCGACAGCAGTTCCACCTCGCGCCTCGACACCTTGGCGGCCGCCTATCCGCAGCATTTCCGCCGTATGTCCGGCCTTCATCCCACCTCGGTCAAAGAGGACTTCGAGCAGGAACTCCAGCAGGTCCACGAAAGACTTTTTGCCGCCCACAACCCACAGCCCGCAGCTCACACTTTTGTCGCTGTGGGCGAGATAGGTATGGACCTCTACTGGGACCGTACCTTCGAGGCCGAGCAGCGCGAGGTGTTGCGCACCCAGATGCTCTGGGCCGAAGCGTTGGGGCTGCCGGTGGCATTGCACATCCGCAAGGCGCACAACGAGGTGTTCGGCCTGCTGCGCGACCTTAACCGTCCCCGCTATCGCGGAGTGATGCATTGCTTCGGGGGTAGCGTGCAGGAGGCGCAGCGTGCCGTCGAGATGGGCTTCCACCTCGGCATCGGCGGTGTGGTGACTTTCAAGAACGCCACCCTTGCCGACGTGGTCAAGGCGGTGCCCCTCGAGCGGCTCCTCCTCGAGACCGACGCTCCCTACCTCAGCCCTGTGCCCCATCGCGGCCAACGCAACGAACCCGCCTACATACCCCTCGTGGCACAGCGCATCGCCGACCTGCGCGGCATCAGCCTCGACGAGGTGGCCGACGTCACCACCGCCAACGCCCGCGCCCTCTTCCGCCTCTAGGCCGCAGGCCGCGCACGCCGCACGAGAAATGTTAAAAAAAGACCCCGTCTGTCAAATTTTGGCCCAAAAACCGCTCTTATATATACAAAGGGCGTGTATTGGCATACACGATGGACACTGAGACGACGAAATACCGCGAGTGGCGCTTCCTCGTCGCCGCCCGTGGCGACGAGTTCCGCGCGAGCGACTTCGCACAGGAGGTGTGGGCCGCCGTGTGGGTGAGCCTGGACCAGCTGCAGGCCGACGCCGACACCCCAGCCTGCCGCCATTGGATGAGGCAGACCACGCGGTCGGTGCTGTCACACCTGCACCAGCACGCCGAGCTGCCCACCGAGCCGCTGGACGCCAGCCTCGACATCGCCGACGACACCACGGCCCGCAACCAGCGCGAACAGCTGGAAGAGATGATGGCCGTCCTCAAGCGCGACGACCGCCAGCTCATCCAGCTGCTCCTCGACGGCTTCAAGCCCCACGAGGCAGCACAGGTGCTCGACATCAGCCTCACCGCCTTCTACCAGCGCTACCACCGCGCCATCAAGCTGATGCGCGAAGCGCACGACAAGGAGAATACATCAACATAAACCCATTGCCCCATGACAGAGAAAGAGATCGAAAAGATGATTGCCGCCGCCGGCGTCACCAGCCGCCACAGGATGGACCCCGCGGTGCTCACCAGCAACGGCCACAGCCGCCGCAGCTACCGCCACAGCCGCACGGCCCTCTACGGCGTCGCCCTGTCGCTGGTCATGACCCTCACGATGGCCTTTGTCCCCGATGAGGAGCTCGACCCCGTGGTCGGCACCCATGCCATGTGCCCCTCCGTGGTCTTCAACGAAGTGCACACCATACTCTCCATCCAATGAAACGCCGACTGCTGATATTTGCCTTGCTGTCCTTGCTCTGCGTGACGATGGTCTTCGCCTACCGCTATCGCTGCCACCTGCTCCCCTGCGGCGAGGTCAGCGACGTCTACACCCGCTACAAAGACACCCCCGGCATCATGGCCGACTACATCCGCCGCTTCCCCCTCAACGACACCCTGACCGTCGCCGTCACACTCCTCCAGGCCACCGACTCGGCCAGCTGGGCCTCCCTGCTCCACCTTCTAGGCAAATCCGACGAAGCCATATCCGACATGTTGACCTTCAGGGGAATGGAAAAGATGATGTTTGCGGGAGGTTGTACCAGAGGACACCCCGAACTGCCCGAAGATCCCGATCTGGCAAAAAATGAAGTAATCATCTTCTATCCCTACAAACTGGAAGTGGCGGTGATCCACACCCTAACGGCGGATGAGTTTAAAACGGTTGTCAAAAGAGGCTATTGGGGCGAGATTGAATTATAAGAAACCCGTAAAATAAACAACTACCATAAAAAAAGTAATCAGAACCGTGACACTGCTTGCGGTGTTCAGTTTAGCAACCGTAGGTTGTCAGAAAGAACCTCTGAATGAATCTCCTCAATCAATGACAACAGAGGTAGCCACGTACACTGTGTACTACACCGTCGACGGTGTTCCCCACACGGCATCATTCAGCAGCAAAGAGGAGTGGCGTGCATTCATTGACCGTATGTTCGCCCTCGCAGAAGAAGGCCATAGTGTGACATTTTATGACAACGAGAGAGACTCCAATGGTGTCACCAATAAAGAGATTGTCACCTATAGCACCCAAGATAAAAACGAGGCTGAGGCTTGGGCTGATATGATGCGCAAAAACCAATATGTTGTCAGCATTAGTTATGACACAAAAACTGGTGTTTACACCTGTACAGCCATCAAGTAAGTGAAGCCGACACACTTCCAGTTGTCGACAATAATCCATTGATAGTATGACTATGAAGTTCACCTAGCTCCACCCCCTCTGTGTTGGGGCCGAAAAAAGAAGAGGTGCCCACCGGCAAGCGTGACAGCCATCCAGATACCATGCGGAACGCTGCCCCTCCCTGCCACCACGGGCACCCGAAACACAGAAACTAAATCTGCACGATGTATAACGTGCAGGCATCAATAATATTTTAAACATTAAAGAACCATGAAAAGAACAGCATTATTGACACCCTGGCACTGGCCATGTTGCTGGCAGCCTGCGAGAGGACGGCCGAGGTGGAGCCCAAAAACGAACTGATGAAGTACAAATGGGTAAATATATACCTATGGGATTGCGATGGCTACGACGCACAGGAAACAAAGACCTTCCTCTTCACCTCCGAGACCGAAGGGCAGTACATCTCGGCGTTCAAATACGGTTGGGGCGAGCACTACAGCGACAGCGAAGACATCACATATACCTTCGACGGCAAGAGAGGCACCGTAACAATCCCCATTAGGCAGAGTACAGTAGGGCCCATCCTTTATTACGAGACAACTGAGATTTAGCTGAACGACACCCAGGACACCCTGACATGGAGCCAAAGCATCTTCGGTGACGACACCCCAAGCCCTTCGTTGCCCCCCCTGCTGGCCTGCATGCCGAAGGCGTAGTCCATCAATATTTTTAAAGTAAACTATTTTTTTTGTATATTTGCAGAGTAGAACCACCTTAAACATGTTTTGGAAAATGAAACACAAGTTTTTGATATTAAGTTTATTACTTATTCCTTGTATGCTCCACGCCCAAGTGGACAGTTTCAGTATTGACGCTTCGGACAACAGTATTGTCCGAGATGCCGGAACCATGGGCTCACTGGTCTATTCGGAACGGTCATCCACCGAGGCATACTTCTTGCTATACCAGGACGGTGCTGCAGTGGCACAACGGTTCCGTCTTCCTGTGGGATTCCAGGTCAGGGATGTGAGAATCTACGACGACAGGCAGGCCTACTTCTGTGGCACCTATGCTTCGCACTATGCCGTGGTCGGCACCTTCTCTATCGCCGGTGTCTTTTCCGGGACAGATGCCATATATTTCAGCCTATATTACCCGCCTTATACCGATGAATTGACGGGACTTTATGACCTGAAACGGCTGGAGTTGTACGAGAGCAGCGATCTTGGGAATGTCTGCATGGCAATGGTGGGGACGGCGCAGTTCGATTACATCGCACCGGACACGACCACGACGGTCGTCTCGGCCTATTTCGACGGATCCGATTGGCAATGGTATGCCCTTCTGCACAAAGCCGATTTGTTAAAATACACGGACATCACATGCCTGAGGAGCAGTGTTGTGGCTGTGGGATCGGACTTGACAGGACGGGACTGCTATGTGGAGACTTTCCGTCCGACATCGCAGTTTCCCAATGCACCTTTTTTACCCAATCACATCCAGAAGGTTACCTATGGTTTCCCGGCCGGTGACGTACTCATCACGCACTTGCTGCGCGACACGGCCGTACTGGTTCATTTCGACTCCACTGATGAGGTGAGGACAACACTGCACAAGATAGGCATTGACCATTCGACTGGCGCCATTGTCCTTCCGACCGTGTCTGCTTGGGTGACGGCTGTGGGGTCGTCGGTGCCCTACAACAGTCATTGGCAGCAGGTGGAGCTCCGCTCGGTCGACCAGCGGGTACACCTGTTCCAGCGGGCCAACCATCCTGCCTCATTGACGTCTTCCATCGACGACTGGCTCCTGATGTTCGATTTCACATCTCCCACGGGGCCGACAACTCCTGTTGATGCCTGGCGGCCTGTGTACACCCCGCTCCAATCGATGGATGTGGGTGCGCAGTCCCCAATGCGCGCATCGGCGCAAATTCAAAACCTCCACCTCTATGGCCCCGCATGGTATTTGATGGACGATGCCTGCTCCTTTTACACTCCGATTGAATTGGCTAGTAAAGGCACAGTAGTCAATAATACTGACTATAACCCCCTCAGCAGGACAAATATTAGAAACAACTTTACTATTACTCCGACAATAGATACCGTTCTTGTCGAGCGGGTGTGCAACCATTATGATTTGCATTAATGATTTCAAAATAAAGGACAACCATGAAAAAGACAATCATATTCTTATCGCTGCTTCTGCTGGGACTGGGTACCAGTGTGCAGGCGCAATATTCGGATTACTACTATCACCGCGTGGGCGACACCGTCGAGTGGCGTTCAGAGATTGGCTACTACAGCTGGTGGGAGTTTGAACCCTTCTATGAAGAGAATCTCATTTTGGAAATGGGTATTGGAATAGAAGAGTTAGGCGGGTACCTTGACTCTGCCTTGTATATGCAGTATTATTATACACCTGTGCCGCTGAAGATTATAGGCATTGCCGGCACAGGATGTTGGCCAGAGGAGAGTTTGGCCGACACGGCCCAGTGCCAGGATAGGTACCTCATCTACGAAGCCGACAGCAACGGACTTCACGAGGTGGTCAATCAGGTGTGGAGTCCCTCAGCCCCGCACAGGACGCTCCACCTGAAGACGCGCGACTGGAACCCCGGTGACAGCAGGTGGCATCCTCACCCGATTGACAGTTGCTGTACGTCGTGCGAGAGAGAAAGGTACATCCCGTTCCATGAGTACTATTTCGATTCAGCCATCTACGTCACAGATTCTTTCTATGTAGGGGGGACTATCTATTGTAATATCGGTCGTGATATGCCGGTAGTCGGTTTCTGGTCGGTTGAAATGTACGGACAAAACGTCTGCAACACTGAATATCAGGCACAAGAATATTTGCAATGTACGTTTCCAATCCCCAACGGCGTATATAAGTACAACCCGAGTCCCTTCAGTGGAGGAACCTTTCACAATAGTCCCTGGGTCTACCATATTCGCAGACCCATACTGATTTATCCCATTATTGAGGTAGACACGACAGTGGTGCCACGCAATTTGTGCGACTCGGTGGCCAACGTGCAGGCGACGGTCAGCGGCACCTCCGTCGTTGTCACCTGGGACGACTTCCCCAACTACACCTCCGTTATGCTGCGCTACGGCCACTGCAACATGCCGCAGGAGCAATGGCAGGAGGTCGACGTGACGGGCAGCACCCTCCATACTCTCACGGGACTAACCCCCACCACATGCTACGGGGTCAGCATTAAGGCTTTGTGCGACAGCTGTAAGAAAGAGACCCCTTGGAGCGCACCTGTCTATTTTTACACGGGGCAAGACACTACCGGCGGCAGCGACACTACTGGCATTGCCCCGTCCTCGCTACTTTCGGTGCAGACCTTCCTTCAGCCCAATCCGGCACATGATGAGGTGACCGTCAGCTCCAGCTTCGGCTTGCAGCGTATCGAGATTACCGACGCCAAAGGGGTGATGGTCTACAGCGAGCCCGCCACGGGGCATCAGGCGACCGTGCCCACCGGCCACCTCCGTGCAGGCACCTACATCGTCACCATCCGCACCCATTACGGCACCACCCACAAGCGTCTCATCGTCACCCGATAGCGGCAGATAATGTTAAATTATCATAGGGCCACCTGCATTTCGGATTTTTTTTTGTATCTTTGCACTTACCCCAATTATTGTTAAATTGGGGTATTGTTTTTTATATCAGTATATTATAGGAGATTGTAAGATGAAAAAAGAGATAAAATTCAGTCTGGTGTACCGCGACATGTGGCAATCGAGCGGGAAATACCAGCCGCGTGTCGACCAGTTGACGCGCATTGCACCGGTGATAGTGGCCATGGGTTGCTTCGACCGTATCGAGACCAACGGCGGTGCTTTCGAACAGGTGAACCTGATGTATGGCGAGAACCCCAACAAGGCGGTGCGTGCATGGACCAAGGAGTTTAACAAGGCCGGCATACAGACCCACATGCTGGAGCGTGCGCTGAACGGCCTGCGCATGTACGGTGTGCCGAAGGATGTGCGCCAGTTGATGGCCAAGGTGAAGAAAGCGCAGGGCGTGGATATCATGCGTTCGTTCTGTGGTCTGAACGATCCCCGCAACCTGGAGCTCAGTGTGAAGTATGCCAAAGAGGCCGGTATGATATCGCAGGCCGCCTTGAGCATCACCCACTCGCCGGTGCATACGGTGGAGTACTACATGGGCATCGTTGACAAGTTGGTGGAGTTTGGTGCCGACGAGATATGTCTGAAAGACATGGCCGGCGTGGGACGTCCCGCCACCCTCGGCCGTCTGGTGAAGGAAATCAAGACCAAGTATCCCCACATCAAGGTGCAGTACCACGGCCACACGGGTCCCGGACTCTCGATGGCATCGACCTTGATGGTGGCTGAGGCGGGTGCCGACGTGATCGACTGCGCCATGGAGCCCCTCTCGTGGGGCATGGTGCACCCCGACGTCATCAGCGTGCAGGCCATGCTGAAAGATGCCGGTTTCCTGGTGAAAGACATCAAGATGGACGCCTACATGGAGGCGCGCAAGCTGACGCAGGAGTTCATCGACGATTTCCTGGGCCTGTATATCAACCCGGGCAACCGTGTGAGCACCTCGCTACTGGTGGGCTGCGGCCTGCCGGGCGGCATGATGGGGTCGATGATGAGCGACCTGCGCGGTGTGCATGGCGCCATCAACATGGCCCTCAAGAAGAACGGCAAGCCCGAGGTGAGCTTCGAGGAGCTCACCGTCGAGCTTTTCCAGGAGGTGGAACACATCTGGCCGATGCTGGGCTATCCCCCGCTGGTGACTCCTTTCAGCCAGTACACCAAGAACATCGCCGTGATGAACCTGCTGGCCATGGCGCAGGGCAAGCCCCGTTTCAGCCAAATCGACAAGGACTCGTGGAGCATGATACTGGGCCGCGCCGGCAAGCTGCCCGGCGCGTTGGCTCCCGAGATTGTGGAGCTGGCCAAGCAGCAGGGCATGGAGTTCTACACCGGCGTGCCGCAGGAGGCCTATCCCGACGCGCTGCCCGGGTATATCAAGGAGATGGAGGAGAACGGCTGGGACCGCGGCGAAGACGACGAAGAGCTCTTCGAGCTGGCCATGCACGACCGCCAGTATCGCGACTACAAGAGCGGCATCGCCAAGGAGCGCTTCAACAAAGAAGTGGCTCAGCTGCGCGCCGAGCGCGAGCCCAAGCCCGCCGCTCCCGCCACTGCCGAGAGCATCGCCCTCAACTATATCACCCCCAAGCACCCCAATGCCACGCCGCTGGTGGCTACGGCCACGGGCCGAATGCTGTGGGAGGTGCGCTTCGACGACCAGAGCACGGCTCCCGCCCCCGGCACCGAAGTGAAGGAAGGCGCCACGCTCGCCAATATCGAAGCTTCGTATGCCATCGTGCCCCTCACCGCGCTGAAGGGCGGCCGGGTGGTCGACACCTGCGTCAAGCAAGGACAGATGGTGAAGAAAGGCGACGTGCTGGGCTGGGTGGAATAAGTTAAATCCATGACGACGGTATGACGCTGTTAATAGTATTCCTGCTGGGAGCGATGACCATCTCGTTCCTGTGTTCGATCCTCGAGTCGGTGCTGATGTCGACGCCGTTGAGCTATATCACCATGCGCGAGGACGACGGCTACCGCGCGGCCACGCTCTTCAAACGCTACAAACTCGACAACGCGCGGGCCATCGCCGCCATCCTGAGCCTCAACACCATTGCCAACACCGTCGGCGCTGCCGGCGTGGGCCATCAGGTCGAGGCTGCCTTCGGCAACCAGTGGTTCGGCCTCGTCTCGGCTATCACCACGGTGCTCATCCTGGTATTCAGCGAGATTATCCCCAAGACCATCGGTACCAGCCAGTGGCGCCGCCTGATGGGCTTCACGGCCTATACCATCCGGGCACTCATCTTCATCCTCTATCCCATCGTGATGCTGGTGCAGTGGTTCACCAAACTCATCGCCAAGAAAGACGACGAGGAGACGTCGGTGAGCCGCGAGGAGGTGGCCGCCATGGCCGATATGGGCGAGGACGAGGGTGTCATCGACGAGGACGAGAACAAGATTATCCAGAATGTCATCAAACTCAACGACATCAAAGCCTACGACGTGATGACCCCCCGAGTGGTGGCCGCCACGGCGCCCGAACAGATGACCCTCAAACAGTTCTACCGTTCGGACGAGTACTCCCACTTCTCGCGCATCCCCGTCTATGCCGAGGAGGAGGACTTCATTACCGGTTATGTGCTCCGCAGCGAGGCCCTCGAGGAACTTGCCGAAGACCACTTCAGCAAGACCCTTGGCGACATCAAGCGAGCCATCCCTCTCTTCAACGAGGAGATGTCGGTGGCCGACATCTGGGACAACCTGCTGAAGCACAAGGAGCAGATAGGTGGCATCATCGACGAGTATGGTTCTTTCCAAGGCATCATCACCCTGGAGGATATCATTGAGACCATTTTCGGCTTGGAGATTATCGACGAAAGCGACGAAGTGAGCGACATGCAGCAGTATGCCCGCGAGCGTTGGCAGCAGCGCCAGCGTCGTTTCAAGGAGATTAAATTGCCCGAGGAGAAGGCCTGATTTTGCCATGTGAGATAAATTGTGTAACTTTGCACTTCAAAAGATAGAGAAATGAAAAAGACGATATTCAGTTTGATGGCAGCCGCAATGCTGCTTATCCCTATCGCCACGCGTGCCGACGAGGGCATGTGGATTCCCATGCTCCTTGGCCGCAACCAAGCCGCTATGCAGCGTGCCGGCATGCATATCACGGCGCAGGACATCTACGATGTCAACAACGCCTCGCTCAAGGATGCCGTGCTTCTTTTCGGAAGCGGATGCACCGGCGAGTTTGTCAGCCACGAAGGCCTCGTGCTGACCAACCATCATTGCGGCTATAGCTTCATTGTGCGCCATTCCACCGTCGAACACGACTACCTCACCAATGGCTTCTGGGCCATGAACCGAGGCGAGGAGATTCCCTGCCCGGGGCTCACCGTTACAAGGCTTGTCCGTATGGAGGACGTCACGAAGCAGGTGCTGGAGGGCGTCAGTGACGAGATGGACGAGACCGAGCGTACCACCGTGGTGGAGAAGAACATCGCCGCTGTCACCGCCAAGGCCGTCGAGGGTACGCACTACAAAGCAATCGTCAAGCCGTTCTACTACGGCAACCAATACTTCATGTATGTCAACGAAGTCTTCACCGATGTGCGTCTGGTGGGTGCTCCGCCGAGCAATATTGGCAAGTTCGGCGGCGACACCGACAACTGGATGTGGCCGCGCCACACGGGTGACTTCTCCATGTTCCGCGTCTATGTAGGTAAGGACAATAAGCCCGCCGCCTACAGCAAGGACAACGTTCCTTACCGCCCGATGAAACACCTTGAGATCAGCTTGAAAGGTGTCGACGAGGGCGACTTTACCTTTGTCTTCGGCTACCCCGGCACCACACGCCGCTACGTGACCCACGACTATGTGGATCTTGCCGCCAACCAGGAGAATCCCGTACGTATCGCCTTGCGCGACATTCGTCTTGACCACTACAATGCCGCTATGGCCAAAAGCCCGGCCCAGCGCCTGAAATACGCGTCACGTGTGGCCTCTATCGCCAACGGCTGGAAGAAGTGGCAGGGCGAAAGCCTCGGTATTGAGCGTCTCCATGGCGTGGAGCAGAAGATAGCGCAGGAGGCCGAGTTTCATGCTTGGGCCAATGACAAGCCACAGTATCGTGACGTTCTTGACCAGATGGAGCAGAACTATGCTAAACTGCGCGAAGTAGAGTTGGAATGGACCTACTTCAACGAAGCAGTGATGGCCAGCGACTTTATGAACCGCGCCTACCGCCTCTTCCGTATTCAGCGCAACGCCGACACGGCACTGGTGGAAAGTTTGCGTGCCGACAGCCGCCGTTACTTCGAGGACTTCGACCTGCACTCGCCTGTTGACGAGGCCATCTTCGTCGAGACCTTCGTCTATATGTGGGAACGCGGCTACGCCCCCTATATGAACCTCAAGCATAGCACTGACGTTGAGGTTGAAGCCACCCTGCATAAAGTCTACGCACAATCAATCCTCAACAATCCCAAAAAGCTTGAGAAGGTGCTTTCGATGAAACGGGAAAAGATGCTCAGCGCCATCGGTAAAGATCCCGCTGTCGCCCTCTTCAACCAGGCCTATAACTATTGCTATGGCGGTGACAAACGGCAGACCTACAACAAGGCTGACGACAACATTCAGCGTCTCATGCGCACCTATATCAAGGGTATGATGGAGCAGTATCCCGACTCGAACTTCTTCCCCGATGCCAACCTCACGTTGCGTGTGGCCTATGGTCACGTGGAGGGTTTCAAGCCGAAGGACGCCACCTATTATACGGCCTACAGCACCATCGACGGTATCATGGAGAAGGAGAACCCCGACGTGTATGACTATCGCGTCGAGCCTCGTCTCAAAGAGCTTTGGCAGCGGAAAGACTACGGCCAGTATGCCAATAAGAAAGGTGAATTGCCTGTAGCCTTTATTGCTACCAACCACACTACTGGCGGCAACAGCGGCAGTCCTGTGCTCAATGCCGACGGGCAGCTGGTAGGTATCAACTTCGACCGCTGTTGGGAAGGTACGATGAGCGACCTGCTCTTCGACCCCGCCTACTGCCGCAACATCTCGCTCGATATCCGCTACTGCCTCTTTATCATCGACAAGTTCGCCGGTGCACGCCATTTGGTCGACGAGATGACATTGATTGATAACTGATTAAAAAGAAAGCTATATGAAAAACCTGTTGAAGAAAAGCCTCCCCATCATGCTCGTGGCTGCCGTGTTGGCCATGTGCGGAACAGTAACCTCATGCGCAAGCAATGAGCTGGGCACCAAGCGTGGCAACGGCTCAATGTACGAGCGCCAGCAGACAAGCAGGGGCGCAAAAGTGAAGTCGAACATCAAAGTGCGTGGCTCGAACAAGAGCAACGGCCATACAACCCGTAGCTACTGATGCAATCTTCGCTTTATCCGCTCAAGTTTCTGCCTCTGTACAAGAATGTTATCTGGGGTGGAAACCGACTGAAAGACTATGGTTTTGACTATGAGCCGCTGCCCAACTGCGGCGAGCTCTGGGCCCTTTCGAGTGTGAAAGACCACGAGAGTGTTATTGCTAACGGCTTCCTGGCCGAGAATACCCTCAACGAGGCCATTGAGATATACATGGGTGACCTCGTGGGTGACAAGGTGTACAACCGGTTCGGCACCGAGTTTCCTTTGTTGGTGAAGATTATCGACGCCGCCCGTGACCTCAGCATCCAGGTGCACCCTGATGACGAGTTGGCGCAGAAGCGCGGCATGCCGCAAGGGAAGACCGAAATGTGGTACGTCATGCAGGCCGACCCTGGCTCCACGCTAATCAGCGGATTCAAGCGTGACACTACACCGGAGGAGTACACAGCCGCTCTTGCCGCGGGTCACTTGACCGACTTGCTCCAAAGCGAACAGCCCAAGCCTGGCGATGTGTATTTTATTCCTGCCGGACGTGTGCACGCCTTGGGCAAGGGCCTCATGGTGGCAGAAATACAGCAGACCTCCGACTGCACCTACCGTATCTACGACTACGATCGCCTCGACAAGGATGGGAAGAAGCGCCAGCTGCATACCGCCGAAGCCATGGATGCCATCGACTTCAGCGGCATCGGCGACCACGCCCACACCCGCTACCAGCCTCAGCGCAACCAGACCGTCACCCTCGCCCATTGCCCTTATTTCACAACACGTCTCGTCGATTTCGACACCCCGATGCGCAAAAACCTCGAGGATGTCGACACCTTCGTCCTCTACCTTTGTGTTGAAGGGCTGGCTGCGGTGAAGAGCATGGAAACCATTGTGCCGCTTCATGTCGGTGAGTGTGTCCTCGTACCTGCCGCGGCCGACAGTGTGGAGCTTTTCTGTGAAGGCCCAGCCAAATTGATGGAGGTTACTATCGATACCACCGACTGGAACGACGCCCCGAATGAAGATAACGACTGGGTGGCTCAGTTCGTCGGAGGCTCTCTCGATGAAAAATAATTACTTGTAGTGATGTTAACGATTGGACTAAAAGGGCACCTGGAAGAGGTGGTTACCCCCGAGATGAGTGCCGCCCGTGTGGGCAGTGGTTTGGTCGACGTGCTGGCCACGCCAATGATGATTTCGCTGATCGAGCGTACCTGCAACGAGAGTGTATTGCCTCACCTCGACGAGGGTCAGGGCACTGTTGGCACACTAGTCAACGTGGCCCATACCGCCGCCACCCCCATCGGAATGCGGGTTTGGTGCGACAGCGAATTGGTCGAGATAGATAGACGAAGGCTGGTGTTCAAGGTAAAGGCTTTCGACCAATGTGGTCCAATTGGCGAAGGCACGCACGAACGCTTCATTATTGATACCGCCAAGTTTATAGAAAAAGTGAAGGCCAAGAATTAATCTTGGCCTTCTTTTTATTATTCTGCCGAGTGGGCATTGGCTTCGGGGTTGACACGTTTCACCATGCCTTGCAGGGCGGTTCCGGGCCCTACCTCGATAAATTCGGTGGCGCCATCCTTGAGCATATTCTGTACTGTGGCGGTCCAACGCACAGGCGAGGTGAGCTGCATGAGCAGGTTGCGCTTGATTTCAGCCGGGTCGCTGTGAGGCAGGGCGTCGACGTTCTGGTAGCAGGGGCAGATAGGACGGCTAAAAGAGGTCTTCTCGATTGCCTCGGCCAATTCGACACGTGCTGGCTCCATCAGGGGGCTGTGGAACGCACCACCCACTGCCAGCGGAAGGGCTTTGCCTTTGGCTTCCTTCACCAGCTCGCATACACGGGCCACACCTTCGTTCGAGCCGCTGATGACCAGCTGGCCGGGACAGTTATAGTTGGCCGGTACCACCACTTCGCCGCTCACGCTGGCGCAGAGGTCTTCAACCGTCTTGTCGTCGAGTTTCAGCACGGCGGCCATGGTCGAAGGGGTCTTCTCGCAGCATTTCTGCATGGCGTTGGCACGAGCTATGACAAGGCGCAGGCCGTCCTCGAAGCTCATGGCACCGGCAGCCACCAAGGCCGAGAACTCACCCAACGAGTGGCCACCCACCATATCGGGGCGGAAGTCGGAGCCCATGTATTTGGCCAGGATGACCGAATGCAGGAAGATGGCGGGCTGCGTCACCTTGGTCTGCTTCAGGTCTTCCGGCGTGCCGGCAAACATCAGGTCGGTGATGCGGAAACCGATAATCTCGTTGGCTTTCTCGAACATGGCGCGGCACTCGTCGCTGCCATCGTAGAGGTTCTTTCCCATGCCCACAAATTGGGCCCCCTGTCCGGGGAATACATATGATTTCATTGTCTATTCTTTATTATTAGTATTAAGTATTAACGTCACAAGGGTGTAAATATTGCGCGGTTTTAAAGGCAGGAATGCGGCCCCTGGCAAGCGGAAGAGGCGGATGGCCAGCACCACCTGGGTCAGCGCCATGAAGCATTGGGCTGTGAGTGAAGCCCAGGCCGATCCTACAGCTCCAAGCCGCGGGATGAGTATCAGGTTGACCATCACATTGAGCACCAGGCTGCTGGCAGCGAAGAGGTTGAGCTGACGCAGGTATCCGCCGGCGGTGAGCAAGGTGCCGAAGATGTAGGTGATGCCAATGGGAACGAGACCGAAGATAACCACGCGGAACGCAGGCACATAAAAGGAAGCGTTCTCATGGTAGCGCCACTGCATCAGCGGCTCGGCCCACACGGCACAGGCCACTGCTGCTCCCACGGCAAAAAGCATCATAGGCCAGAAGACGAGCCGGACGGTATCGACAATCTGACCGCCGTTTTTTTCATGACAAAGGCGCGAAAAGACCGGCAGCAACGGCACACTGACAAGGTAGCATATCATGGTGAGGGCGTCGAGGAGCCGGAAAGCACCGGCATAGATACCGGCTTCGGCATCGCCGACCATGCGACGCAGCAGAATGGGGTCGATACGGTTGTACGAAGCCATCAAAAGCACCAGCAGGGCAAAAGGAGCGCTCTTGCGCAGGATGACAAGGAAGAAGCGACGGTCCCACCGCAGCCGATGGAATTGCGCCTTGCGCGCTATCACCGTGAAAGCCAGCAGGGCAGTCAGCCCATAAGCAATCAACTGGGCATAGACGAACCAGTAGATATTGAATCGTTCGCGGAGCGGACTCCACAGCAGACAACCGCAGATGAGAATCATCAACAACCGGTCGAGGACCGAGAGGAGGCTGTCCCATTTGAACAGCAGCAGTCCTTCGAAGTTGCTGCGCAGGTAAAGTATCAGCGAGTTAAGAAACTGACAGAGTGTCAGTAGCGCCAGCAGGCGGAACTCCGCGCTGCCATAGCCCATCAGCAAACCCGCACTGAACGTCACCACCACATATAGCGCCAGCAGGCATAGCTTCACACCCAGTATGCCTGAGAGGTGCTTCCGTATGAGTTGGGGATGCTGTGCTATGTTGCGCGTGTTGAAGTTGGTGACTCCCAGGTCGAGCAGTATGTTGAAGATGTAGGAGAAACTGAAGAGGGCATAGTAGAAACCGTAGGCTTCGTTGCCTACAGCGTTCTGCACCTCAACCTCAATGCCGAGTATCCAAAAGGGTTTCACCAGCAGGTTGGCTAGCAGCACCCAAAAGAGTCCGGAGAGTAGTTTCTTCTGCATGGTGGCTTAGTGGGTTCGGAGCCCTGGTTTAGGAACGTGGAGGTCGAGCGAAGGACGTTGCATGACGTCGCTTTTACCGCGTATTGCCTTGGCGCCACCCACCGTCCATTGTTCCTCCATTTCCCATTTCTCGCGCAGGTTGAGGGTCTTGTCAAACATGCGATGTTCCTCGGGCTGCCGTCCCAGGTGGTAGTCGCCCGTGGTCCAACGCCCGTCGCCATCGCTGTCGATGACGGCACGCAAGCGGTAGTCGCCGCCGGTCAGGTGGCTGAAACGCAGACGTCCCGATGCGGCCAAGCGCTGGCTTTGCACCACGGTGTCACGCTTGTCGAGCACCTCTACCACAAGGGGTTGGCCGGTGCGGTTGTTGATGTCGAGGGTCAAGGTGCCGTAGTCCTTGGGTTTGAGTTTGAAGAAGAGGCTGTCGGAGGGATGGCCGTAGAGATCGATAAAGAGGCTGTCCTCCAAGCGAATACTATAGTCTTCGCCCGAGCGCAGCGTGGTGTCGATGCGGGCTGTCAGGCCATCGGCATCGAGGGTCAGCGGGCACCGTCCCACGGTGCTGTCCTTGAGGTTCATCACCTCGGCCATAAGCATGTCGCGGTTGGCTCTGACAGGTCGGGTAAAGGCAAGCATCAGGCTGTCATAGAAAGCTTTGTTGCCGTCGCAGAGGGGTTGCATCAGGGGTTTGCGGGCCGGAGTGGCGGCACTGTTGCGTCCTTTTCCTCCACGCATCTGGCGGTAACGAAGTCGCAAGGTGTCGTGCAGACCTTCATCGCTATTGAGCACAAAGACGGTGCTGTCGCACTGCTCGTTGAGGCACCATATGTGCAACGTGTCGCCAGTGGCATTGAGGTGCATCCGGTGGGGTTCGCCCTCAAGACGAGGTTGCTTCATGGGAAGGGCCGTGCTCACCACGACGTGGGCACGTTCGGTGAATTCGGCCTTCAACAGACGCTGTTTGCGCCGGTCGGGAGCCGAAATGCGGAGGGAGGCGAGGCGCGTGCTGTCAATCGAGTCGACCGCGCTCCGGTAGGTGGTGTCCCAAGCCGCCGCCTCGGCGCTGTCAACGACAAGGTTCTTGTTCTTGTCCTCGACGGCGATCAGACGGTAGCTGCCTTGCGGGATATAGTGGAAGGCGAAACCGCCATTCTTGTCAGTACGGGTGACGAGGGCGGCGGTGCTGTCGCCCGGGCGGAAGGCCATCACCGTGAGGGTCTCGCTCCAGGGTTTTCCGTCGCGGGCGTTGGTCACATGGCCGGCGAGCATCATGGTATCCATGCCTTCTCCGGTCGAGAAGACATACTCATAGGACGGAAGCAGGTTGCCCTCGGTAAAATCGGCTATGGCTTCCTTGAACTGGAAGAGGTAGGTGGTGTTGGGTTGAAGGGTGTCTTTGAGGCGTACCAGCACGCCACGGCCCTTGGTTATATACTCGGGCTTTTGCGCCAACGGGGGCGACACGAGCACGTTGTCGTCAGGGCTGCGGAGCACTACATATTCGTCGAAGGCTATGTAGAACTCGCTGGCAGCAAAACGTCGGCTCTCGTTATCGGGTTTTGTGCCGAGGGCTTTCGGCGGTGCCGTGTCTTTGGGTCCGCCAGAGGGGTAGCCCTGCTTGGCGCACGAAGAGAGAAGAAGGAGTGCGAGTAGTGCAAGAAGCGCAGGCGTGTGCAGGCGTGTGTGTCTCATCAACCAAACAGTTCGTTGAGTTCCTTGTGCATGGTGGCCAGCGCCTCATCGGCAGGCGAGCGGTCAGCCGCCGACGCAAACACCGTGGCCGCCAGACGTGTGGGGTCGGTGGTATCGGTCAGCGAGACGGCGCTGCTGTTGATGAGGTTGATCATCTCGTCCTTGGCCTCACGGATGCAAGCCCAGAGTTCGGTGCTGAGATAGACCTGCTGCGAGAGGTTGTGCTCCCACTCGTCGCGTATGTTTTTGGTCATCACGCCCTGCAGCAGCTTGAGGTCCATGCCCGGTTGATAGCAGCGCAGCACCAACGAGTTGGGACTGATGCGCTCGAGGAAGAGGGCCATGCGCTCGTAGGCCTGGAGGCGCAGGGGAGTGACCACGCGGAGGGTTTCCTGACGCTCGTCGAGCTTCATCTGCAGCAGGCGCTCTTTCTGCTGGTTCTTGAACCAGCGCTTGAGTACCGACTGGAGCGTCCATCCCACGATGGCCAGGGTGGCCAGCACGGCCACTACCAGAATGATGATAAAGACTATGGTGTTCATTGCATAAGTGTGTTTACAAGTTGGGTGACGCCACGTGTGGCGACATCTTTGATGAAGTTCACCTGACGGCTGACGGGCACCTCCTTGGGGTCCACCACATAGCACGGCACGCCCCGTTGCACGTAGTGGATGAGGCCTGCGGCAGGGTAGACAGCCATCGAAGTGCCGACGACGACAAAGATATCGGCCTCCTGGCACATCTCGGCGGCGGGCTCGATGTTGGGCACTGCCTCGCCAAACCACACGATGTGGGGGCGCAGCTGGGTGCCGTCGGGCGCCTTGTCGCCCAGCCGGATGTCCTTGTCGCCCACCTCGACGATGAGGTTGGGGTTGCGGTCGGAGCGGCCTTTGGTGAGCTCACCATGCAGGTGCAGCACATGGCTCGAGCCGGCACGCTCGTGCAGGTCGTCGATGTTCTGAGTCACAATCTGCACGTCGTATTTCTCCTCCAGGCGCACCAACTGGCGGTGGGCTTCGTTGGGTTGCGCCTTGAAGAGCTGGCGGCGGCGCTCATTGTAGAAATTGAGCACCAGCTCGGGATTGCGTTCGTAGGCTTCGTGGGTGGCCACGTCCTCCACACGGTAGTGCTCCCACAATCCGTCCGAGTCGCGGAAGGTGGAGATACCACTCTCGGCGCTGATGCCCGCGCCGGTCAATACCACTATCTTTTTCATAACAACCCTACAACGTCGTTTTATGCCTTTTATTGTGTCGCGGGTATAGATATATTTAGCGACCGCCGGACGTCAACTGGAAAGGCAGTTATATCGTGTGCGATTAATCAGAGAACGGCCTGTAACATGACCGTGGTTGGACCGTATTTGGTCCGACTGCAGTCGGACCAACCTCGGAGCGGTTACGGAGGGGTTACGGAGAATCTAGGGAGTAAAGGGGCGTTGATGTTTGTTTATATAATTGTAAATCAGTTGTTTTGTGTATGGTTGGGAGGGGCGAGGTGCAGTTTTTGGGGCAAAAATGCCCTTTTTCGGCCGCTCGACCTATGGTCGGCGACCGTCGCGAAAACGGCAGTTTGGTCGTGCGCGATGTAGTTTTTTGCTACTTCAGAGGGGTGAGGGTAGTGCGGCGGTTGGCGGCGCGGCCCTCGGGGGTGTCGTTGTCGGCCACGGGACGGCTCTCGCCGTAGCCGCGGTAGGTGAGTCGGTCGGCGCCGACGCCACTCTGCACAAGGTAGTCGTAGACGGCCTTGGCGCGCCGTTCGCTCAGGACCAGGTTGTCGGCGTCGCTGCCCACGGCATCGGTGTGGCCGCCCACCTCGAGGCGCAGACGCGGGTGGCGCTGCAGGGCTTCGGCCAGCCGGTCGAGCTCGGCCATCGACGACTCATACAGCTCGGCGCTGGCGGTGTGGAAGAAGATGTTTCTCAACGTCACCGTGTCGCCCAGCGTGAGCAGGTTTTCGGCCTGCCGCACGGGGTCGATGAAGGTGATGTCCTCGGGTCGTGTCGGCGCCGGCATGACGAACGAGTAGAGGTCCTGCTGGCCGTAGCCGCCGTAGCGGTCGGAGGCGAAGAGGGCCGTGCGTCCGTCGGGGGCCACGATGAGCGAGGCCTCGTCGCCCGTGGTGTTGATGGGGTATCCGAGGTTCTTCACCTCGCCCCAGGTGCTGTCGTTCACCCGCTTGGCCACGTAGAGGTCGGCGCCGCCCATGCCCAGGTGGCCGTCGGACGAGAAGTAAAGGGTCTTGTCGTCGAAGTGGATGTAGGGTGAGGTCTCGTTGCCTTTGGTATTTATCGCAGGGCCCAGGTTGCGTGGTTCGCTCCAGCGGCCCTCCTCGAGGGTGCAGCACCAGATGTCGGTGCCGCCGTAGCCGCCGCGCCGGTTCGAGGCGAAGTAGAGGGTGTAGCCGTCGATCGAGAGCGAGGGGAACGACTCCCAGTAGTTCGAGTTGACCGGCGACCCGAGGTTGCGGGGACGCCCCCAGCCCTTGTGCGTGCGCACACTCATGTAGAGGTCGCATCCCGTGGGCTCGCCGCTGCGGCCGCAGGCGGTGAAGATGACCACGCGGCCGTCGTGCGAGAGGGTCTGGGCCCCTTCGTTGGCGTTGCTGTTGAGGGGTTCGGGCATGCGTTGGGCCGGACCCCAGTCGAGCTCCATGGTGTCGTAGAGCGAGAGGTAGAAGTCTTCTTCCTGTGGCAGGTCGCGCCGGGTGGTGGCGCGCCGCGGCACGCGGCGCGTGAAGACCAGCGTGCGGTAGTCGGCCGTCAGGGCCGGCATATACTCGTCGGCCTCGGTGTTGACGTTGGAACCCAGGTTGACCGGTCGGAAGGGCACGGGGTTCTCCACCGCGTGCTGACGCCATTCGGCGGTGCGGATGCCGTCGCGCGCTTCCTGCACCCACCGCGTGCTCGTGGGGTTGAGGTCGAGACAGTGCTGGTAGCACTCCCGTGCCGTCGCATACTGCTCGAGCGCCAGGTGTTGGTTGCCCAGCAGCAGGTAGGCCTCGGCATAGGTGGGGTCGACCTTGATGGCCTTGTGCAGCAGGTCGATGGCCGCCTCATACTGGCCCACGATGCTCTTCTCCACCGCCCGTTCGAACAGCGGCTCGCTCTTCGGCGTCTGCCCCATGGCCACCAGCGGCAGCAGCAGCAACATTAGGATTGCCAGATATTGTTTCATAATAGAATAATAACGAAACAACATTGTTTTTATTGTTCCGCAAGCAAGCACGCAAAAAGTACCTCACCTATGGTGTAATTTTTGTTTTTTTCGACATACTTTATCCTCAAAAAAAACGCATAATATCTTTGAGTATTGAATTTTATTTAGCTAAATAACAAATCATTATAAATATTTTTCATATTTAATTTGGTTTATTTTATAAATTTGTTTATTTTTGCACCGTCAATTTGAAACAAAAAAAGTAAACAACAATGGAAGAAAATGCAAACCTAACTGCAGAACGCAGTCTTGAAATTATCACCGAACAAATAGAGCGTAGCAGGAATGTCGTAGCAAAGGACACAGGGCAATTGCTCTACCTGTCGGGTCTCGCAACAATGGGGACAGCCGTCATAGTAGCTCTCGTCAACGGATTGTCAGCTTCGCCCATGGGACAACTTCTATGGCTTATCCTTCCCTTCATCATCTGGGGGATTAAGCGTATCCACGACAAAAAGCAGGTACAGGCGCCCGTCTCTCTTGTTGGCGCACTTGTTTGCAAGACTTGGTGGAGTTTCGGTTATATCGTCATCGGTTTCTACCTCTTTGCGCTTATTTGGAATATCCTAGTGTTGAGATTATACGACAACCTTACAACAGCAACCCAAGCAATGGTAACAATCACACCTGTCATCATTCTGCTGATGGGTATAGCAGTCGCCGTTACGGGACATATATTGAAAAGACGTTGGCTGGTATTGCTTGGTATTCTCGGCGGCCTGCTTGTAGCCATTTGTGAGTACTCGGGAGTCATCCGAGCAATAATTGTTTATAGTGTTGCTTCGGTTAAGACAATAATCGTTTTGAATTTAATCACACCCTGTTTGTCAATATTT
>JAEEGL011734942.1_pt1 | contig 31476 bp, 33 predicted proteins | sample 9134231 | NCBI WGS metagenome assembly JAEEGL01 (sample SAMN16246548, study PRJNA631951) | gut metagenome | biome: gut microbiome; feature: rumen; material: fiber-attached | host: Bos | place: Iran: Karaj | collected 2018-10 | reverse complement strand
TTTTATCTTCTGCATACTGAGCATATAACATTAGTCCACCTTTTCCATCATAAGTAGACCCAGGTTGAACACTAGTTCCTGTTCCAGCAGCTTCTGTATTCCATCCTGTGAAAACATATCCCTCTTTTTCAGGAACATCATCTGATATTTGTGTTTCAACTCCATATTTAATAGTTAATGTCTCAATATTATCATTTGTTCCACCTTCAAGTTCAAAGTCTATAGTACTTACTCCTGCTGCTTTTAAAAATACTCCTGACCCATTATATCCAACATAATCATTGAATTGTGAAGGATTATTTGTAGTTGCAAATCTATCGTTTTCTGGATCATTATACCATCCATCAATACCAGTAATACCAGCTACACTAATATTAGAAAGTGTTATTGTATTAGTTGAAGTATTTGTTGAATCATTTTTTCTTATATATGAAAAATCATCACCTGATATTTCTGCTTTATTATCATATATTTTTGATTGATTATCTACTACAATTTTAGAAAATACATCTTCATTATCTAATATAGATATTCCACCACCATAAGTCTTTGATGTGTTATTGGCAATAACAGTGTTATTAATTGTCATATCAACCATAGTTTCATTTTCACTGCCAATTATCTGAACACCGCCACCACCACTTGAGTGAGTTCCTGAATTGTTAGTTATCGTTGAATTATTTATTTCGACTTTACCAGCAATCACACAAACTCCTGAGCCTTCATTATCATCAACTACCATATTACTTACTATTACTGGTGAATTACTTCTCATATAAAAAGCTGCACCTCTACATGTATTCACATCTTCAGGTCCATTATATATGCATTTATTACCATGAATATTTATATTATTAGCTTTAGTAATTGTTCCTTGAAAATAAAAACCTCCACCATTTCTATAATAATTGTCGTAAGATTCAATATTATCCATTTGAATGTATGTAGCATCTCCACCCGCATCAGCAATAGCTGCTCCAGTGCCTACAGTGTTATTTTTGAATACTAAATTTTTAAATACAATTGGATGTTCTTCATCATTCAACCATTTTTGCATCCATATTGTTCCTAAACTTTGTCCTCTAGTTGCATATCCATAATTACCATCAAATTCAGTATTTTGAACAGTAAGACTATTTCCTGCTGTAGTAGAACTTAATGTTAAAGCTGATCCATCATTGCCACATCTATTATGAATAAATTTTGAGTTTTCAATTAAAGTATTAGTTTTAACAATATATGCAGCTCCTGAATTGTTCTGTGCAAGATTTTCTTCAAAGACAGTATTATTTTTTATCTCAAGTAAAGAAGCACCAGTAATATATATTGCACCACCTTGTGTAGCTGATGTAACTCCACAACCAGAAGCATTATCTTTAAATGTACTTCCAGTTATTATAGTTTCTCCACCAGTTACATACATAACTCCACCATTTTTAGAAGAACAAACATGTTGAAATGTGGAACCACTTATTGTATTATTTCCTTTTCCATAAACAACACAACCAGTTACTGTACAATAAGCATTTTTAATAGTAGAATTATTTATTACTAGACTACCTTTATTATTTATCATAGTTGATGTTGCTTCAATATCATTATCATCTAAAATGGATGGAAATCTAACATAAGCACTAGTTGTATCACTCGTATAAAATCTATTTTCTATATCCATTTTCCAACCACTGGCACCACCATCTATAACTAGATTATCTAATTCTAATGCACCTGTGGCATTAATTATAAATATATTGCCTTTAAAATCAGAAGCACGATTTAATGTATGATTATTTCCATTAATTTTAATATTATTTGAAACAGTTATAGTTGCATTAGAAACTATATCATTGTCTAAAATAAATTCGGTTTCACTACTTGCAATATAAGTTTGCAAATCAGAAAAAGAACTTATATGAATTTCATCTGCATAAGCGTTTATTGCAAAAACAAAGAATACTAAACTAAAAAATAATATATAAAATACCTTTTTCATATTCTACCTCTATAATAATAATACTATATTTATATAAAAAAATAAACATATTTCATATTTAATTAGTAATAATTAAAAAAGTAGGATTACTCCTACTTTTAAAATACTATTTTTTCTTTGATAAAACTTGATTATTTTCACTATTTAGAATATCTTCATATAAGTTTCTTATGCTATGATCTTTATCTACAATATAATAATCTATTCCAGCATTTATAGCACCTGTTTTATCACTTTTAATACTATCACCTATCATAATACAATCTTCTTTATTTGTATCTCCTATAGCTAATAAAAAAGATTCTAAATCTGGTTTCATAGCATCTTCTCCAGCTACTATTTTATCAATAAAATCATATAATCCTGTTCTTTTTAATCTAGGTATTTGTGTTCCACTAAACCAACTAGTAAGAATTACTATATCTTTATTATTAGTTTTTAAATATTGAAAAAAATCTATAACACCATCAACTACTTCATCTTTTATAGTTTCACCATTATGTATCATCCAACCATTAATTACATCTTCACTTACATGAAAACCATAACTTTTAAAAAAATCACTTAAGGTTTTAAAATCATATTTAGGATATTCTAATTCATATTTATTTAATATTAGTTGTTTTTGCTTAAAAAACTCTTCTTGTTCCTCTAATGATATTCTTTGTTTTAGAAAATCATCTTCTTTAGACCAATCAGGTATTAATAAAGTATAATCTAAATCAAATATGTATTTCTTATATTTTTTCATTTTTCCCCCTATCTAAGTAGTTACAAACTTTAACAAAACATGCTATTTGATCATCATTTAATTCTTTTGTATCTACCATGTGTTTTAATTCATCCATTGAAAACCATCTTACTTCACTTAGTTCTTCTTCTTGAATAGTAATATCTTTAATATCTATATCTTTAGTTACAAAATACATTTTATAACAGTCTGTACCATCACATCCAGAATCATATTCAATAAACTTTTCTTTTGAAAAATCTAAACCTAATTCTTCTTTCACTTCAGTTATTATTCCTTCAATAGGAGTTTCACCAGATTTTGGATGTCCTCCTGTTACTCCCCAATCTCCACCTTTAGATATGGCTCTTTTTTGCATTAAAAATTCACCTTTTGAATTTCTTATTACAACCATTACAACCATAGGATAATAACCTTCTGGTATAACATCTCCTTTTCGATATGTTTTATCAGTTTTATTACTATCTTTATCATATAAATCTCTTAATTCTGCCATAGTAATAATCTCCTTTTAAATTTTTTCACTGCAAATCTAATTTTAAGTTTATTATATCATAAAATATTAAATTAAAAAGCATTGTAAACAATGCTTTTATTAAATACATCTCTTTTCAATTATTTCATTTAATCTTTTTAAACTTAGTGGTTTTAAAATTATATCATCAAATAAACCATTTTGATGATATCTAGTATCATTTTTAACAATACCTATTAATGGTGGTATTTTTACTATTTTTTCTAAATATCTAACTAAGTTTATAAACTCAATAATTTCAACATCTTTAATATTATCATTAATTAATATTAAATCGTATTCATTTCCACCTTTTATAAGATTAATAGTTTCATTTCCAGTATTAGTACATTCAATAGTAAAATTATATTTACTTAATATATTTACCATTTTTTTAGTAGAAAATTCTTTATCATCAACTATTAATACTTTTTTATTTTTACAATCCTTTGGAGTAATTTCATTAACTAATAAAGGTGCTTGTGATAAATATTCTTCACTTGCTATCTTTTGATCAATTTTGGCATAGAATATACTTCCTGCTCCAAAACTACTTTCAAAGAATATTTCCCCACCTAAATTATCTACATATCTTTTAGTTAATGCTAAGTCACATTTCTTATTATCATTATATTGAAAAACTTTATCATAATCTTCTTTTTTAATACCTTTTCCAGTATCTGATATTTTAATACTTAATGTTTCAATATCTTTTCTTTTATCACCTGTAATTGTTAATACAATCTTACCTATTTCAGTATTTTCAATAGCATTAACAAATAAATTATAAATAATTCTATATACAGTTAACCTATCACCTAATAATAGTGATGGAATACTTTGATCAATATTATTAACAATCTTTATTTGTTTTTGTTTAATACTAGGTGATAAACTTTCTTCAATATCTTTCACTAATTCATCAATACGATATTTAGTAATTCTATTTAATGAACTACTATTCATTACATTTACTAAATTATTACTTATATAATTTAAACTATGTAATTCACTTTGTAATTCTTCATCAGATAAAACATTACAATTTTCTAACTTTTTATTTATTAAATAAAAATCATTAATAGGATTTTCTATATCACTTATTAATTCTATTAAATAATTTAATTTATTATCATTATTAATATTCAAATTATATTGAGTCTTTTGTAATTCTTCTATCATTAATAAATCTTCATTTTCTTTAAAATAGTATATTAATATTAATACTAAAGTAAACAAAGTAGAATAAATAGATATTTCTGAATAGAAATACTCAAATACTAATGCTACTACAAATAATATAAATGTACCTATTAATATAATATTATCATTTCTTTCAAAATTATTATTTTTTATTTTCATATAAATAATATAAAAATTATAAATTACATATATTAAATATAATATTAATAGATAATTAATGGATTGATTTGTATAGAAATAAAACATTGTTAATCCAATTGGATATGTTTTAATATATACAATTGATAAAACAATAATTATAGTGAATATAATAGTAAAAATATTATTTATAGATAATATTTTTTTACTATCCCAAAATAAGTCTTCTATATTAGCTTTATTTTCAATTGTTGCTAGAAAATAATAGAATAATAATGCAATAATAGAAGCCATTAAAATAGAGTGTATTTTCCACATTAAACTAAAGATAATACTAACATCATAAACATAAGTAATACCTTCAATTATTTCAACAAGAGTTAATGCAAGAGAAGCATATATCATATATACATATATTTTACTTCTTACAGAACTTGCATTTTTCTTATATGAAAAATAAGTAATTATAAATATTAGCATAATTATCAATGCTGAAATACTAAATAATAAATGTGTAAGCATACTTCCCTCTCTTAAAAATTTATATATTAATTATTGTATAATTCTCCATTCTTAAAACCTTGAATTATTGAAAATGAATATATATTATTTTTATCATCTTTTTTCATTTCTATTTTAGAATTTAGTTTATCTAATATTTCATTAGATACTATTTTCTTTAAATCATATTTATTAAAATTATTTGTAGATTCAATATAATCATTTAATGTTAAATTAGTTAAATCATTATTATTTGATAAATCATTGTTTTTAATTTCAAAATTAAGATCTATATGTTTAACATCTCTTTTTTTACTACTAATAGTTAAATTAATATCCTTATTATCACTATCACTATTAATAATATTATATAAAATATTAGTAATAATCTTTCCTATTTTATTAACATCACCAACATAGTTTAATAAAGTTTTATCAACTATATCTATATTAAAACTAATTTTCTTTTCTTTTGCTAATGGTAATATTTGTGAATAAATAAATTTTGTTAAAGAAACTATATTATAATCTCTATTTATAATACTATTACTTGTTTCTAATGAGACAACATCTCTAATATTAGATAAATAATCAACTAATTCTAAAGAAATATTGTTAGCTTCTTTACTATTATTACTAATGTTATCTTTATTAGTTTCTTTTGTTAAATATAATTCATCATTATATAAAACTAAGTCATTTATAGGTTCATCTATTTGACTTGTTATTTTATTAATAAGTTTATTTCTTTTAACATTTATATTAGCTAACCTATCTTTTTCTTCAGTTAGTTTATGGACTATTTCTTTATCTTGGTTTGAAGTAGTATTAAATATTATAAGAACTAGTATTGAGTAAACAAATACAGATTCTTTCATTACATAACCTGTAAAATATTTAAATACCATTATTAGTGCATATAATACAAATGTAAATATACATAAAGAACAAAATCCTTTAGGTAATTCTTTTCTATATATAATAGAAATAATAACTAACAAAATAAATGAAGTTATTGAACATGCACTATATATCGTATTTAATTCTCCAACTAAAACATAAAACTTACCATTACTTTCTAGTGAAGTTCCAATATCAAATACAATACAACTCACAATAGCTATTGCTACTAAAAATAACTTAGCAAATTTTGATAATATATGTTTTGATGAATCAGGATTTATATAATATACAACATAAAAAATCATTGATATATTCCAAAAAAACCCAAGAAGTATATATAACTTATAAATATACAATTCATAAGATGGGTTCTTTTGCATAACAAGATTTAATACATATTCAAAAATATTTAAACAAATAGTAATTAAATAAAAAATAAAGAATTGATTATTCTTAATAGAATCATGTCTTTCTTTATATTTTATAAAATATACTAGCCCGATCATCATTAATACAATAGAAGATGCCCATATCAAAGAAGTAGCAGACAAAAATGAATTAATCTGTGAGCCACTCATCATTTCCATATGTTATCATCTCCTTGTATTATTTTTATTTTATTTTATAACCAAGGCTACTTAGCCAACTCTTTATATTCTCATCAGAAGTAGTAACTTCTGTTCCATTTATTGCTAGACCATTTAATCCCTTCTCTTCTGGAAGTCCTATTAAACTAAATAGTTTTTTATAAGTTCCTGCACTACCTGATCCAGCATGAGTATTAAAAGGAACTACTATTTTATTTTTTAAAATATCTTTATTATCTCTAATGAAAGATTTAATAATTTGTGGATAAGATGCATGCCAAATTGGATAACCAATAAATACAACATCATATTCATCTAAATTTTCTATTTCTTTTTTAATATCTGGATAAATATCTTTATTATATTCAGTTTTAGTCACTGCATATAATTCATCTAAATCTTTTGGATATTCATCTTTAGGTTCTATTTCAAACAAATCAGCATCTATAAAAGATTTTATTCTTTCAGCCATTACTTTTGTATTACCTTCAGTTAAATTTCTTTTATTTTCTATATTTAAATTTTTTCCATAATTCTCGCCATCTTTAGAAAAATAAACAATTATTGTTTTAGTATTCTCATTTATTAAATTTTGAGAATCAGTTCCTTGAACATTTTTATTTTCAAAAAATAAAGTAACTATTAAAACAATAGCTATAACAAGAACTATACCAAATATAACTAATGGACCACTTTTTTTAGATGGACTATTTGTGTTTCCATTATTAGTTTGTGTTGGCTGTACATATGCTTGATTAGTAGAAGGTACAGAGTTTTGTTCCTCTGTACCTACACTATTTATTTGATTATTTTGATTTAAATTATTATCTTCCATATTATTTCCTCTTTTCAAAAGCGGAGTATATTATTATTCTGGTAAACTACAGAATGGAGTCCATCCAGATGTTTTTGGACCATTTGACATATAAATTCCATCATTTGATTCATCACCATCTGTTGATACTTTATAATCTCCAATTCCCCATCCTTTTCCTTCAGTATTTGAACCAAATACTTCACCATTTTTGTATTGATAATTTGATCCATTTCCAGTTGTTACAACATCACTTTCTTTTAACTCTGTTGTTTTAGTACCAAATTCAGTTCCAGTATCTACTATATAATTAGTACCATCAGATAAAGCAACATAGTAACTATTATCTTGTTTTCCAATTCTAACCCAACCTGATACTGCAGTATTATCACCAACATCTAATTTAATTTCTTTATCATCTTCTGTATCAATAAATACATAATAATATGCTGGTCCAGAGTAAGCATCAGTACCTGATAATTCAGATGGTTTTAATAAATCTTGTTGATTTGCTGCATCTTGGCATACAATTTCATCATTCTTCCATAATTTATCTACTTCATCTACATATTTAAGAGATAAATCTAAGAATTTTTTTGCTTCAGAAGAAGTATTTGTATTTGTATTAGTGTTAGTATTAGTATTGCTGTTATTGTTATTATTATTTTCTTCAGCAGGTTTCTTATTTAATAAGAAAAATACACAAACACCTACACAAACTAATACAGCTACTATTATTAAAATTAATGGTAACTTACTCTTCTTTGCTTCTTCAGCAGGAGCTTCAGTTGTAGCTGGTTGCTCTACTGGAGGAACTGCTTCAGCTGTTGGTTCAACTGCAGGAGTCTCTGCCACTGGAGCTGCCTCTACTACTGGTTCAACTACAGGAGTTTCTACTACTGGCGCTGCCTCTACTACTGGTTCTGCTACAGGAGTTTCAACTACTGGAGCTGCCTCTACTACTGGTTCTGCTACAGGAGTTTCTGCTACTGGAGCTGCCTCTACTACTGGTTCAACTACAGGAGTTTCTACTACTGGAGCTGCCTCTACTACTGGTTCAGCTACAGGAGTTTCTACTGCTGGAGCTGCCTCTACAGTTGGTTCTACTACTGGTGCTTCAACTGGTTGGGCATCAGTAGGCATAGTTGGTTCAACTGGTTGATTTAAACTATTTTCATTATTTTCACTATTCATAAATAACACACCTCTATTCTATGTATAATTTTATAATTTTTTTAGAGATATGTCAATTTAATATATTATTTTTTTCCATTAAATTTATATATTTTTTTTACTACTGGGTTATACGATACTCCAGATAAATCTTTTTCCTTTCGTTTAGCTATATATTTTGTTAAATACATACATTCTACTAGTAGATTAAATTCTCTAAATAAATCAGTTTTATATCCAAGTACATATGTTCCTGTTTGTCTTCTATTTAATATTATTACATCTTTATAATACTTAGATATTTCACTTAATAATAATTTGTCTAACTCAGTTCCAGTATCTAAATATATAGCTATATTATTACTTACAGTTGATAATGTACTTCTTCCATGTGCATATGAATATTTATCATGAACTACTGGAATACCTATACCAGATTCAACCATAGTTGATTCTAAATACTTACTTGCTGTACTTGTATCATAACCACTAAATATTTCAAAAGCGTCACAATCTGTATCAAAATCGAAATCATAGCTTTCTAAATCATCAATAATCATGTACCATCTATTATTTATATAATAATTAAGTAATATACTACATGGTATTAGTGTTGCTGCTAAAGAAATAAAACTTTTTTCTTTATCTTCACAGTTATAATTTAAATTAATTATTCCATTTTTTTCATTTTGTTTACTAGTTAATAAATAATGTTTTAAATTATTATCAAATGCTAAATCAACACCATAATTATTTCCAGAATAACTACATGCTAATACATTTTTATAAGCATCTAAATCTAGATATTTAAAATCCCTTGGTTCAGTATTTCGAGTAATAATTTTATTTTTCTGAGATAAAATTTTTGAAGCATAATCACTTACTACACTAGATCCACCTACTCCTGATACTAAAGTTGGTTCATCAATTCTAGATAATTCATAATTAATTTTATCTAAATCTGTACTTTGTAAACTATCAAATACTCTCCTTTCTAATTTTTCAAAATTTTCTTTCATGTTCTTTTCCATAAAAAATCCTCCTTAAGTCTTTTATAACACTTAAAGAGGAACTATTTCGTCTACTTAGAACTTTTCATCTAATAATTCTATATTATTTATTCTTTTTAATTCAAAATGTCTTAAATCTTTCTTTTTTTCACAGTATGCAGCACATCCCCATCCAGAATTATATAAAAACATATCTAATGGATGAATAACACGATCTTGATTACCATGATTATATGAATAATAGTTTATTAATACTTTTCTTTTTTCTTTTATAGCTCTTGTTAATATATTAAAATAATTCTTTTCATTATCTTTTAATTCAAGCTTTTCTTGTTTTGAATCAAAGTACACTCCACGTACTTTATCCGCTAATAAATCTAATTGTTCTCTATATTCATCTTTAACTTTCAAATTATGTAAGAATAAATAATCATCATTAGTAAACTTACGAGATGGTATTCTTATTGATTGATTTAAAACATATCCACCATAAGGTCCCATAATAGTATCTATATAAATACCTGCTTTTTCTAATTCTTCTTTGTATACTCTTATCATTCTTTCTGATACTTCTAATTTTTCAGATAATTCTTTAATATTATATTTTTTACCATTTTGTAAATATTGAAGCATCAATAATACATTAGATATTTTAGACATATTATTCACCTACTATATCATATATAAAATTAATATTTATGTTATTTATTAAACCCTTTAATATCCTTTTATTTCTATACATATGAAATTTATTAGTTACTAAAACTATATTTGTTTTATTTTTTATATCATTTAATTTTAATAATTTTATTACATTTATATTATTTTCTTTAGTAGTTTTTGATTTATCTTCAATTATTAATTTATTAGGATTAATATTATTTTTAATTAAATAATCTTTCATATATAATGCTTCATTATAATTACCAAATAAACCGATACCACCTGTTAAAACTATTTTATTATATTTATAATTATTTAATATTTTTAATAAATGATTTAATCTATCATTTAATATTCTTTTTTTATGACAACCATAAATTATTATATAATCTACATTCATAATAACACCTAATCAATATATGGTATATTTATTAACAATGATAATATTACCCCAATTAACAAACTAAATATAGTATTAAAGTCTTTCTTATATAACACTATACATGTCCCTATAAAAGTTAATGCATATAATACACTACCTCTGAACATAAAATACCATTGTCCTATAGCAAAGCAACAAGAAAACATAACAAATAGAATTAAACCACTAATAATAATTGAATATTTACTTGCACTTTTAGAATACCAAACTATATATGCTAAAAATGGAGATAATAAAGTTAGTATATACCATATTTTCATATAAGCAACTGGATTAAAACCACTAAATAATATAGTTGATAAATGATAACTAATTGTCATTCCTACAAAAAATAAAAATACATTTAAACTTGCCCTTATAGGTGTTTTACTATAAATAGAAATACAAATAGCTATGAATAACCAAATTGCTATATCAGAAAAGAAATTACTTAAATCTAAAAATGTGCTTAAGCTAATATTATCTAACCATTTAGAAAATATTCCTAAAATAATACCAAATAAAAGAATTAATAAAGTATTAATAAACTTTTTACTAAACTTTAAATTATCATCTACACTTCTAATACTATTTAAAAACTCCTTCAATGATATCACCTTTTATATTATATCATTTTTTTATTAAACGTTTCATACCCTTTTTATTTTTTGATGTTTCTTCATAAATATCAAATCCATATTTTTTTAATGAGCCATCAAGTACTCTAGCTACAAATGATACCCTATAAGCTATATCTTTTACTGGAAATTTTATATATAATCCAACTTCTTTCATAGTACCCACTACATCTACACCCATACATTCTAATAATCTAGTTGAAACATATATATATAAATTTGGATTTTCTCTATAAAATTCACTAATAGCATAATCATTCTCTTTTAATGCAGTAGGTTGCCAATTTCTAATATTCTGTATTTGTCCTTCTGGTAAATCTGGTCTTTTCTTTCTTCTTTCTTCAAAATATTCTTCTAAATAAAATTTAGTAACAACTGCATAAACATCACTCATATCAAACATTTGATCATACATACATGGCATATTTGGGGGACATGTAGGAAGTTTACCAAAATTAGGGCATCCATTCTTATGACCTTTGTATGGTCTTATACACATGCTTCTTGGAGATAAACAATTGTCTTTATTTTCACAAGTTAAACAATTATCTTGAAAACCTTTCTCAAGAATGCATTTTGGATAAATAACTATTGGATTAACTTTGAATATTTCTTTTTCCATAATATCCCTCTTTGGTTTGATATTATAACATAAAAAAATTAAGTTATTCACTTAATTCTTATAATTGATTATCTTCTTTTAATTTAGCTATATAATCTCTTTGTGTTTTAATATATTTATCTTTATCAGATAATAATTTTCTAATATCTTTTAAGAACTTTTCATATTTTTTATCTTTAAAGAAAAATTTAGAATATCCACCTTCACCAAACTTTTTTAATAAAACACCATATGCTCTTTCAAATAATGCTTCATCTGTTGCATTAGGATCTAATTTTAAACCATATGTATATGTTCTAAGTAAACATGCTTCAACTGTAACATTTCTATCAGCTGAAGAAACTATTCTTCCATATATACTTCTTGGATCACTATCAGATGATGCTCTATGATCAGCTATTGCTTCTTCAATAGTTTTTAGTTCTTCTTTATTAAAAAACTTTTTTAAATTCTTATCTTTTGACATTATCTCTGCTGAAATAATTTCATGTCTTTTAGAATCAATATGATGTCCTATATCATGATATGCTGCGATTACATAAACCATATCACTATTTACATCTAATTTATTTTCTTTAACTAGTTCAAAACTTCTATCTATAACATATTTTATATGTTCAATTCCATGACCAGATTCATTTTTATCATATTCTGGAAATATATTTTCTTCTATATATTTTTTTAGTTCTTCATTTATTTTCATATTATCTCCTTAATTATAATGTTTTTTTATCAAAAGGAATATTATATTCTTCTGATATATTTTTAGCTATATCAATAAATCTATCATCAATACATATTATTCTAATCGGTACTGCATATCTTGCATCTAATAATATTTCATTATGTTTTGATTGATATGTATTATCAACATAACTTGTTGCTTGTTTTGGTGTAATAATTGGTGTTGCTAAATTATATGAATTTACTATTCTATTATTATCTAATTCCATTATTGTATAAATTGATTTTCTATCACTACTTTCAACCATAGTAGCGGCATCTCTTTCACATGCACCTATAAAAGCATCATCGTTTACTTCATATTCTATACCAATTACTGATTTACAAAATGATTCAACATCACCAAATGTTGAAAAAATAACAGGGTTTTTTAAATTATAAATATTATCTTTTAACCAACTAATATATTTATTACCTTGATTAGATTCAAATTTCCATGTTCTAAAAGCATATTTTTTTAATTTATTTTCTATTTCAGTAATATTTTCATGACTTACATCACTAAATAATTTATTTTTATAATTGTTAAATATTTCTATTTCAGATTCATCAAATAAAAAACCATAGTCATTAATCATACTATCTATTCCTTGGAATATTTTATTTGCTAATCTATTTAACATTATATTCTTTTTATCAAAACTATTATTTTTAATTCTCATAATACTCACATTATTATTGTATCATTTCTTTTCAAAATAAAAAATACTATATTAGTATTTTTTTATTAATAGTTATATTATCTACTCATTCCTTTAGAAATTGTATCAACAACTGTATATGTATCATAAAATGATTGCTCTGATATACCAGATATTCTATCTAAATCAGATACTTTAATAAAACCACCCACATAAACTACAATTTCACCATATTTGGTTTCAAATGTTATATCATCTTCAGATTGAATAAATTGTTCAATTTGACTTTTAGAATATAAATTTGGACCTTCATTAGATGGTTCATACATTGTTCTAAATTTAGAATCTACTACTATATATTGATTTGTATGACCAAATTTATTAAGCACTGGTTTATTATTACTATCTGTTTTTGTTAAAATCCATCCAGGTTCATTAGTTTCAGGATCTAATGAAATAACCCCTGTTCTTTCAACATATTCATTTCCTTCTGCATCTACTTCTAAACTAACTACCTCTTGACCAACTGTTCCTTGAAAAGCAATTGTATTTCCTATTTTTTTAGCTTCATATATTTTTGCTTCAGGTAATTTAGATTCTACATAAGCTCTCATTTCATCTTTAGTAAATTCTAACATAACCTACCTCCTAGCAAATTATATCAAAAAAAGACTAAAAAAACTAATCTTTTTTATATTTTGTTAATAAGTAATTTATTATATTAATAATCTTCATAATAATTAAGTATTTTTTCCATTACACCATTCTTTTTTGCTTTATCCCACTCTCTTTTATATATTTTTCTAGTATATTCTTTATTTAAATAATCTTTTTGATATTTATCTCTTCTTTCTACTAAAATAGGATTATTTGTCCAAAGATTAAATAAACCAGATTCATTAATTCTTCCACAAATATATTTATAACATCTTTCAAAATGATCATTAAATGTTTTAATTTCAGGATAACATTTTAATGTAGTATTTATTTGTCTCTTAGCAAGAATTGATATATCAAAATCTCTATCAGAATCAGATACACATTCACCATAAAAATTTCTAGGTCTTGTTTTTCTTGAACCACGGTGATCCTCTATAGCCTCTTTCATAGTTTTAATTTGTTCTTTAGAGAAATATTTTTTTAATTCTTTATCTGCCACTAATAATCTAGCTGACTCTTTTTCATGATTATCTCTATCAACACTTAATCCTATATCATGATAACAAGCAATAACATATGCCATATTTCTATCTAAATCATAATAATCAGCAAGCATCAGCATATTATTTATTACACTATTAATATGCATCATACCATGTGCATAATATTTTTCATATTTTGGAAATATATTTTTTTCAATATATTCTTTTAGTTCTTTATTGACTTTATCCATATTAACACCAAGTTATTATTTTAATACTATTTTCTTTTCTTTAACTAATACTTCATTTAATATTTCATATTCTTTTTCATGTGGAATTATTATTCCTTCTTCTATAAATCTATTTAGTTCTTCTACAGTACACCATTTTGCTTCACTAACTTCTTCTACTTGTAATTTTATATCTTTAATATCAATATCAGCATAAACAATAAATATTGATACATATTCATTACTTATAACACCATTATTATTTAATTTCTCTGTAGTTCTTCCTACTCTTTCTATATTAAATGTTTCTGGATTTAATCCAAGTTCTTCTTCTAATTCTCTTTTAGCACTAGTAAGATCATCTTCTCCTGATGAAATATGTCCTCCTACTGCTATATCCCATGTATTTGGATATAATTTCTTATCAGCACATCTTTTTTGAAGTAATGTTTTGCTTCTATCATTATTAACTATTAATACATGTATTGAACCATGCCATATTCCTTTCTTATGTGCTTCACTTTTTAGAATAACTTCACCTGTTTTTTCTCCAGTATGTTCATTTAAAACATCAATCATTTCATCCATATTACCCACCTCGCATAAATATTATAACAAAAAAAGACTAAGATTTAAATTTATCTTAGTCTTATTTTTTTATTAAGAATTATTATATTTTATTTTCTTAGTAATTGTAGCTATTCCTATTAAACTAATTATATTTATAAGAATAAATAATATTATTTTATCTCCTGTTTTTGGATTGTTACTTTGACTTGGAACTACAGTTTCTGGAATAGTACTATTAGTCTCAGGAGTAACAGGAGTAACAACAGTTTCATTAGTATTATCTACTACTGTTTCATTTGGTTCAGGTTGAGTTGGTATTGTTTCATTAGTATCAGGTACTGTAGTATTTGTTTCTGGTGTTGATACTATTTCATTCCATATAGCATATAATATAAATCCATCAGAACCATCATAAGTATCTCCTGCTGTTAAATTAATACCTGATCCATCATATTTAGTATTCCATCCAACAAACTCATATCCATCACGAACTGGTATATCATCATCTACAACATATGTAGCACCATATCTTATAGTCACTGGTTGAGCATTTGTTTCTCCACCATTTCCGTCATAGTCAGCATTAGAGATACCAGCTGCTTTTATATAGAAAGCAACAGAACCATCATTTGCTACATAATCATCAAATACAGTTGGATTATCTGTATCTATAAAACGATCATCTGCAGGGTCATGATACCATCCATCTATACCTAATAAACCAGCTATTGCAATATTATCTAATGTAGTACTAGCACCACCAGTTGAATTAGCATGTGTATATAAAACATCATCTGCTGCTACTGTAGCATGGTTATTATATATTTTAGATGCATTATCAACAGTAATTGTACTATGAGCAGTTCCAGTATCTTGAATAGATAATCCTCCACCTGATATATCAGCTGTATTATCTTTTACTAAAACATTTTCAAGTGATATTACTGGACTACCATAACTTGCATACATACTATATGCAGCTATTCCTCCACCATATCCGTTTGAATGATTATTAGTTATTTCAGTATTTTTAATTGTCATTGTTCCAAATAATGCTATTGGTCCACCACCACGTTGTATAGCTGTATTATTTTTAATAATAGAATTATTAACTATTACATCTCCACCTACTGATGCCATAGCGCCACCATTTTTAGATGTATTATCATGTACGTTAGAATTATTTATTGTATATGTTCCTGATTGAATAAAAAATGAACCAACACCATTAGTGGTATTATTAAATACTTCTAAATTATCCATTTCAACATATGGATTATTTGCTCCATATGATGCAAATGCACTACCACTTGCTGTACTATTGTTTTTAAATACTATATTTTTTAATATTGCTGGCATAGTAGAGTCATTTTTCCATGAATCTAACCAAAGTGTACCCATGCTTTGTCCTGTTAAAGCAAGTCCTTTATTACCATCAAATACGCAATCAGTAAATTCTATAGAACGTTTTGCACTTGATGATTCAAGAGATACTGCTGCACCATCATTTCCAGCAGAATTACCATTAAAATTAGAATTTGTAACTTTTATATTGCTTCCATTAGTTTGAAGCATTATTGCTCCTCCATTATGTTGAGCAAAATTATTATTAAAAGTTGTCTTATCAATTACTACGTTATTTCCACCATTTACATAAAGTGCTCCACCATGAGCACGAGCTTTATATCCAACGCCTGCGGCATTTAATGTGAAATTGCTATCTTTAATAGTTGCATTTCCACCAGTGATATAAACTGCTCCGCCTTCACGATAAGAACCGCAATGTTTAAAATTAGTGTTGTTAATTGTTAATGTTCCAGCAGTACTACGAATAGCTCCACCTGAGTTATTTGAGGCTCCTGCGTTATTTCTTATGTTTTGAAAAGTAGATGCATTAACTGTCAATTTTCCTGAAGTTAAAATTAATGGTTGAGTTGCTAATACATCACTAGCACCATTTATAACATCTGCACGAAAGTATCCTGAAGAATCATTTGCTCCATTGGCAATATCCATTTCCCAACCTGAAGCTGATCCATCTACTATTAAATTATTAATAGTTAAATCTCCAGTGCTACTTACATTAAAAAGAACTCCAGTATAACTTGAGTCTCTAACTAAAGCACTATTATTACCATTAATAATAACATTACTTGAAATATCTACACTTGAATCGAAAGTATAATTACCTTCTAATTCAATTTCTTCTTCACCATTTAAAATTGCATTCTTTAATTCATCAAAAGAACTGACACTAAAAGCTTCTGCTAATACTGTAATTGGACAAATTAAAAAAAACACTAATATGACATATTTAATATTTTTCATAGTTATCTCACCGCTATCCCTATGCCCTACTATAGTAATATAATATCATAATTAGTGTTATATTTCAAGATTACCTTTACATACCTACTATTTAATTAATTTATGTTTCAAACAATATGGTACAACTTCATTTTTTAATGTATTTGATAATATATCCTTACCATCATTTGATTCATACCATTTAAAGCTTTCAATTTCATCAGATTCAACAAGTTTACCCTCTAACAAACCATTATATTTAAATACATAAAAATGAATTGGAGTAACGCCATCACTTGTTGCTATCTCATCAAATTCCATAACTAGTTCAATCATATTTGGATCAAATATTACTTCATTACCTAATTCTTCATGGCATTCTCTAATAGCAGCTTCTAAAGGTGTTTCACCTTCTTCAACTCTTCCACCAATCATTTGAAAAGTTTTTCTTTTTCTAGGCTTGTCAATTAATAATTTATTATCCTTAAAAAACATTGTTCCAACAACATCCATTTTATCACCCCATATATTTAATTATAACATTTCTTAGCAACTATAGTCTTTTTTCTTAATCTAATAATTGCTATAAACATTAATATATTTTGAATAACTAAATTAACAGTAGTTAAATATAGTCCACAACATATATAATATATTATCCATGGTATATTAAGTAATACAACATATTTTTTTAATTTTTCACCATCTAAATACCAATAAACAATACATCCAATTATTACTAAAACAGATGGTATAATATCTACTATAGTTTTTATAGAGTTTGTTGAAATAATAAACGCTATTATATGCATTGTTAAACAAAAATATAATGGAAATTTTGTTTTATATTTATTTTTAAATATATATATAAAATATCTAATCCCTGTTGTTGCCACAGGTAGTATAGCAGCATATTGTCCAACATAATAAAACATTAATATTGAGAATACTGTTGAAATAACAAAGAAAATAAAAATGTTTTTCTTTTCTGTAGAATATGCTCCTAAATAATTAAATAATATTACTAAAGCTTGTAAAACAATCTTCATAAAAGTCACCGAGAGTAATTATATCAAAAAAGACTAGATTTCTCTAGTCTATTTCATAGGTATTGCTCTATCTAATAGTTCACTCCAATAATTACTTATTTCTTGATTTTCAATATTGTGTATTTCACTAAGTATTTGTTCTTTTAATTCACTAGTTAATTCTTCATTAACAAAATATTCTGAATAATTACCCAATACATTAAATATTTGATTAAATTTTTTCAAACTATCACAAATCAAATCAGGATCTGACCAATCACCACCATCTGTCATTAACCAATAAACTGGTAAATTAGGATCATCTGTTTTTACAATATATGGATCTGGTCCAAGTCCAGCAGTTGAATCATAACCTATTACAACATATTCATCTCCTGTCCATTCATTAATTGGTTCACCAGTTAATCCATTATATCTAAATCCAGCTTGTCCTGAATCAATTGATTTATCATCAAAAAATATAATGTCTCCATATTTAAAATCAATATGAGGTAATTGTAATAATTCATATGCAGCATCATTTAATTTATTTTTTACACTATTTTCCATTTTATGCTCCTATTTTTTAAATTTATTTGTTACCTTAGGCATATCTTTATCAAATCTAACTATATTTTCAACTTTTTTATTTTGTTCTCTACATAATTCTTCATATTTATCATCCCAAGATAATCTATATGCATCATTTATATCAAATTTAAGTTTATCTATCCAATATTTTAATACAGATTCTGCATCTTTAGTTTTACTTTTATTTTCTAATTCTATACATAATCCAAATGGATATTCATCTACTACTATTTCTATATCATCATTACTAAATATAGAACGATATCTTTCATAACTTTCCACTAATTCTAAATGTAAAACATTATTTAATAGTAAACATAAATTATCATATTCATCTGGATTAATTGATACTTCTATTTCTTCTTCATTATGAATTAATTCTTTAACATTATCTTTTAATCTTCTCTTCCATGTAATCATACACTTAGAAATATCATCACCAATAGTTTTTCTAACTCTAAAACGTCCATCTATTTTTTTACTATAAAAATCATACTCTTTCATAGGATGATTATATTGATCAGTGCATTCATAAAATCTACCTTTATAATTTAGTTCATCAAAAGTATTAAAATAATTAATAATATCATCCTTTGATGCAATAGAATAATAAAATCTAATTTCTGTTTCCATATTATCACCTAATTATTAATCAATTTTTATATTATGATTACGCATATACATTTCTGGTTTACCCATATTTAATTCTTTAGATACATTTATTTCTAAATCATCTATAAATGATTGTATTTCTTTTTTAACTTCTTTTATATCAACATCGTCATTAGTACAATATTCTACTTCTAAAAATAATCCTAAATCTTTAACATCTTCTAAAGCAATTTCATATTTCTCTGTTTTATATATTTCTTTTTTATTATCTATTTCTATAAATTTCTTTAATTCTAATCTATCAAATATTTCTTTTAGCATATCCATTGATTCAACTTTAGTTTCATATTCATTTGAATATTGCCAAATTCCATTTTCAAAAACATCATCTTTATATGTAATATAATAATCATTATTTTTACTTCTTAATCTTAAACAATGAGATAATTGATTATCTTTATCAGGTTTTAAAGTGTCTCTTTTAGGATCATAATAATATTCATCAATAGTATGTTTTAATCCTACATATTCAAATTGTTCTAATTTCTTTTTAACACTATCAATATCATCATAAACTTCAACTAATATTTCTATTTCCTTCATAATAACCTCTTCATATAATAATTATATCACAAAAAAAGAAGAGTTAAACTCTTCTTAATATTATTCCCATTGAGCATATAATGTTAATGGTGTCTTAGATGCTTCTAAAGTATTCATTAATTGTCCATCTGTATAACTATCACCTGAACCATCAGGTGCTGTGTTCCATCCAACAAATGTAGATCCTGTTTTTGTATATGTATTTGATTTCAAATTGCCAGGATTTGTAGTTGTTAGATAATGACTTGTCATATTATCTCCACCATCAGCTCCATTACCATTATATCTAATATATCTAGCATTTTTTAATGTTAGATATCCAGGTTTTCCATTATCTGGATCATCTATTCTAAAATAACTTACATTTTTTGCTGTTGTAACATTATATACAGTTCCAGCACCACCAACTATACTAGTTGCCATATTTAATGGTCCCCTAGTATCAGTTACATGAGAAATATCTAATTGATCAGTAGCATATATTGTACTAAGATTATTACATCTTAAGAACATAAAATATATACTTTCAAGATTTGGAGTATGAAAACTTGATAAATCTAATTCAGTTAAATATGGTAATGTTGAGAACATTGATTCAAAGCTTATAGCACCTTCAACATTAACATTATTCATATTAATATTTGTTAAATTAGTACAACCAGCTACTAATCCATGGAAGTTTTGAACTTTACTCAAGTTAGCATGTGAGAAATCAATACTTGTTAAACCAGTACAATTTGCAAACATAGCATCCATACTAGTTACATTACTTGTATCTAATCTTAAATCCATTGTAGTCAAACTTCTACAATATTGAAACATAAAATCCATTGTAGTAACTTTAGAAGAATCTAGTGAAGTAAAATCTATATTAGTTAATTCAGTAAATCCGTAGAACATTCTATTACAGTTACTATTCATATATACTTTATCTGCTTCACTCCACCAGTACATAGTACCATTATCATTCCATATATATACTGGAGTACTAGAATCAGTAGTAGATATTATTTTATAGTTAACTGTGTCCAAATCAGGTTTTGAATTAGATTTTTTAAATTCAGTCATATCTTCATTTAAATCAGCCATTAAATCATTAACTGTTTCACCTTCTAAAAGATTTGCTGTTAATTGTAACCATTCTGCATATAAATTAATTTCACCTTCAGTAGTTAAATTAATTGAAGCATTATCATCATAGTGTGTACCTGAGCCATCTGGTTTAGTATTCCATCCCATAAATTTATATCCACTTCTTGTAAATCCATTAGAATTAATATTTGCTTGTTCACCATAATATTCTGTTTGATTATTCATTGTTCCAGTTACTGAAGAATCATTTGTATTATTATTAAATACTAATGAATAATGTTTCTTTTCAAATTTAGCAATAACTTTAACATCATCAGTTATAGGTTTTGATGAATCAACATCAGATCCATCTTCATATGTCCACCCTAAGAAGTTATAACCTTCCTTACTTGGTTCTTCTAATCCTGCTATTAGATTTTCATATGTATATATTAATGTTTCCTCATTGCCATCAACAACACGTGTTACAGCAAGTTTATCATATAATCCAATATTAGATTTAAGGGTAAACGTAACTGTAAGTGTAGCAGCATTTACAGCAATAGGTATAAATACAATAGTTACTAAAATAAATATAAATGTATTTAAACATTTTTTATTCTTTTGTTTTATAAAATATGAAATACATATTATTAATCCTATAATAGATATTATTAAAAGAATAAAATATATATGTATATTATCATAAGTTCTTGGGTTTATAGTTGAAGAACTAGAATTATTGTTATTATCTAAATATGTAATAATAAAATCAACATTATTAGAGAAATTCCTTTTTGATAAATCATTTTGCTCATTTTTATATGTAGCTTTAACAATAAACTCAAAATCATCTTTTGATTCAACTGTTTCATTTATATATTCATCATATTGATATTCTATATATTTATCACTATTATTATCTTCAATAGATTTAATTGTTAATTGCTTATCAGTATTATTTGTTATTACTAATTTATATGTTACATAATCATTTAATTTATGAAAAACTATATCATTATCTATTATACTATCAGTATTATTTGTTATTGTTCCATTTACACTCTCTGATTTTTCTATTATAGAAGCATTTTTTAAAGTAAATGGTTTTAAATCAGCTAAAACAACACTGCAATTATAGACAAATAATGAAAGAGAAACAAATGACAATAAAATAACATAAAAAAGTTTCTTATTAATTATTTTATGCTTCATTATAAACACTCCTACTCTATAATAAATAATTATATCATATTTTTTATAATAAATACACTATACAAAAAAAAGACTAGATAAACTATCTAATCTCAAATCATTAATCTTATCTTGCTATATACCTATAGGCATATTTTAACGCTTTTGCATCTTCTTCACATGCTAATTTTATTTGTCTATTAACATAATCACGAAGTTCTTGTGGGATATAATACTTATATTTAGCATCTGGCTTTCTATTAATACCATGTCTTATCACTGGTATTCTATCATCGCTAGTTTCTTGATTATTAGAAATATCTACATTTTTAATATTAAAACCAAGCATAATAGCCATATCTAATATATCACTGTCAGATAATATTTTATCTAATTTCTCAATATCTATTCCATTATCCCCTAAAAAAGATAAAACCTGATTTTTAATATCTATATTATTTGAATTTAAAGTCATCCAAATCCCTCACTTATTAATACATTTTATTATATATTATTGATTTTAAAATAACAAATTACTATTATTCTTGTTCAAATTCTGGATTCCAAGCATTAAAGTTTGGCCTTAATCCTAATCTTCTAACCCTACTAGCTTTTCTTTCTTCACTTTGATCTCTTGTTCTCATTTTCCAAAGTGCATATGATAAATAATCTGATATTTCTTTATCTGTAGCATTTGGATGTGCTTCAATTAATTTTTTATATATTGCTCTACCTAATTCTAAATCACACCAACTTTCTGAATGCATACTTTTTGTATCATCAAGTGAAAATATCATATGTTCAAATGATGCCTTCTCTTCTTCATTAAGTTTATTATAAACCTTTTCAACTTTAGGAAAGAAACTATTAGTAAAGCCACACTTTACACATCCTAAAAGTCTTTCTTCGTATTCATCCTCAGAAGGAAGTGTCACCCAAAGATGGTTACATTCTCTATATATACATTTTTTAATTTCAATTCTACATCCTGCTATAACTTTTTTAATTTCTTCTCTATCAACAGCCTTTTTTGATTTTAGCATTTTTTCATAATACTTAAGCGTTTCTTCATATATTTTTTGTGTTTCAGACATAATTAACTCTCCATTTCTCTTTTTTACACTTTATGGTCACTATTATACATCAACATTTAAATATATCCAATAACTTTTTTTCATAATTTTATATATTATCTTTTAATTTTTAATGTGTGTACTAAACCCTCTTGTTGCATTTTCCATTCTTCATATTCTTTTTCCATACATACTGCACAAGGTCTATATCCTGCTTTTATTGCAGTTTCTTCATCTATAAAAAAGACTCTATCTTTAACATAATAACCTTTTGCTATCCATCTATTAGCAGATTTGCAATCAAGTCTACCATATATTTTTAGTCTTTTATTACCACCTAATGTACCAGGAATAGTACTTAAATATTTTTCACCATTTTCATTTATTAATTTATATATTTTTTCTTTCATATAGCCATCAAAAAAATGATATTTTATTGTTTAAATACCCTTTTTCTTACTAATCCTTGTCTATCACTTTTTATATTATCTTGACCAGCATTAAGAAGTTTTTCCATTTTCTTTCCATAAATTAATGATTTAGATAGTCTTTCAACATCTTTAAATCTATAAATAGTATCATTCCCTGAAAACATTATTGGTTTACCATCTATTTTATTATATTTATTTGTTAATCTTTGCAACCAAAATAATTCTTCTCCTTCATCCATCATATGATTATTATAATAATCTATATGTTCTAACATTTCAGCATAAGGAATTATAACTGCACGAAAGTAGTATATTAATCCAGAAATTGAAAGTTTGTGATAATCACTAAGTTCTATTAACTCTCTAACATCTGTAATACCAGCCATTCTATATGAATGAAGTATTTTTTCTATTTTATACATTTCACTTATAAACATATTTTCACCTCAAGTTTTTATTGTATCAAAAAAGTTGTTTTAAACCAACTTTTTTTACTAATCACTAAATTATTATATCGTAAAAAAGACTAGATTTAGCATCTAGTCTTAATATTACATTTTGTTAATAGTAGCCTATGCATAGAACGAACAAAACAAAAATGCTTAATTTCAATTTTTATAGCCATACTGTGGTTTTAATAATCTAGTTTTTTGAATTGTATCATCAATCAATTCACACTCTTTAGTAGAAACTCTTTTAAGTTCAGTATCAATATAATTAGTTAAACTACACATCTCAATGATTAAGTCTTCTTCATAATGTTCTTGATTATTATCAACTTCTGATATATCTTTATATTTTATACCTCTGTTATAAACATTCACATATTTATTATCTTTCCACAATAGTATCGTATAATAATCAATATAATCTGGATGTGGTATCATCACATTTCCATTTCCATCTGTAACATTAATTATATCCATAATACAATGTCTACATTTTGCAAAATATAAACTATTAATATTGTACTTCATCCAAAACACCTCTCAATTTGTATTTTAACAAAAAAACAAGATTTTTCTAGTTATTTATTCTTATTAGCCAAATTTGCTTATAGTGTTTTTCCATTTAGAGGGCACTATTCAAATATACGATTAAACTTAAAAATAAATATATACAAATTTCTAAATTATCATATATACGCTTTTATCCAAACTTTTTATTTAATAGATTAACAAATAATTTATTACTTAATCCTATTTTTATAAAAACTGATCCTTATTTTTTCATACAATCAGCTCCATAAATCATAGAATCATTATACCATAAACAAGACTAGATTTATCTAGTCTTATCATTACTAATTGAAACAAGTACTAAATATGATATAATAAACAACCAAAGGTGATATTATGTATAATGAACTTTTTAAACTTATAATTGAAACTCTTAAATATAATAATTACACTATACAGGAAATTGAAACTGTTCAAGCTGTAAGAAAAAGAAAAAATAGTGAAAGTTTTAATTTTGAAGACCATATTGCTGGAATGGTTTATGCCCTACTTAGTAATCAAAGACCTTGGAAAGCAATAGAAGATAATTATGAAACAATTAGAAAAATATTTCATGATTTTGATCCAGATTATTTACAAAATATTGATCCAATAATATTAGTAAATCAATTAAGAGAAATAAAATGTGGTAATAGATCCATAAATAGTCAAATGAATTCATTAAAATATAATATAGAACAATTTAAAAGAATTATAAATTTATATGGTTCAATGGATAATTATGTTACATCAAATGAGCCACTTATAATAGCTAGGAGTTTAGCAGAAGGAGAATATAAGCTAAAACAAATGGGAATTGCTCTTACAATAGAATATCTCAAAAATGTTGGTATTGATGCATTTAAACCAGATATACATATGAAAAGATTATTTGGAAAAGATAGACTTGGACTATCTGATAAAAGTATGGCAACAGAAAATGAAATATTAGAAATAATAAAACAATTTTCAAGTGAAGTTGATATACCAATTGTAGAAATAGATAGTATCATATGGCAATTTTGTGCCTCAAATTATGCAGAAATATGTGATGCTAATCCAAAATGTGAGAAATGCTTAGTAAAAACAAAATGCAATTATAAAAACGTAAGGTATTAACCTTACGTTTTTTCACTCATTTTGGTTGTTTAATTAATCTTTTCTGATGAGAATCTTCACGATATATTTCAATAGGCATGTTTTTTATACTGGTCGGTCTACAAAGCTTAATTTGAATTAAATTTCCTAAAAAAACATAAGTATGTAAAATCATATTTCCAAAATTTGTTTTTTTCAAATCATAATCTATTTCTTTATAACTTAATTCAGGATACTGCCCAAAACCAATTGATCCTAAGAATTTTTTGTTAGTCTTTTTCATTTCTATAATACTATCAATATCATTTGGATTTAAAACTAGTGAAATAATTCCCCTACTAACACCGTCTACAATTTGCACTTTACTGATATATAATTCTCTACACATAATGTAGAATCTATAATAAATATTAGGATTTACACTACTCTGTATATTATAAAATGGATCTTGTTTATCGTCTAAACCTGCATTATTCTCTATTCCATTAAAATAAACTGTTCTAATATTTTCTAAGAATTCTTCTGGTAACTCTTTTATAAAATCAATAGCTTTTTTTCTATAATAATTATTTACCTTTAACATATACCATAGTGATAAATCATATTCTTTTCCAAATATCATATAAACCTCCTAAATATGTTTCTATTATAACAAAAAAAGACTAGATTTCTCTAGTCTTTATATTTAATTACTTATTGTTGATTACAACTTGTACATCTACAGAATTTCGCGGTCCTTAGTTTTATACCCATTGTATATTATAGGAGTGATTAATTAAAGTAACCAATTTGTTACTTTAATTTTATTCAACTAATGAACCTTTAACTATATTAGCTCCTGAAGATTTTGTTGCTATCATCTTATCAACAAGGCTTTCAGTTGCTGCAGTATAATTAACTACTACTCTTCCACCATTATTAGCACAGTAATAAAGCATATAGCTATAACTTGTAACATTAGGATTATTTACTGTAAATTCAGAATTTACTTTTCTTAAATTTAGTAGAAAATAATCATATACTTTAACTTTTGACATATCCCATTTGCTTATATCTAAATTTGTTAATTTACTAGCACCATTATCTGCTCTAAATGCATATGCCATATTTTCTACATTTGATGTATTCCAATTACTAATTCCAGATGCATCTATTAAACTATTACAACCATTAAATAAAGAATTCATAATTTTTACATTAGATGTATCCCAATTTTTTAATCCATTTAAATTAGTTATAGAAGAGATTTGAAACATTCCAGTCATATTTTCTAAACTTGATGTATTCCAATTAGCAAGTGCATCTACATTTTTTAAAGAAGTATTATATTGGAAAAACTGACTCATCTGTTTTACTTTAGATACATCTAAGTATGATAAAAAACTGTAATCTTCTATCACTCTATTATTTGCAAGTAATCCAAACATACTTGTTACTTTACTAGTATCAAACTTATCACTTAGATATACTCTTTTTAATTTACTATTTAAATATGGATAACCTCTATCATCCCACATTCCAAATACATTACCAAAACTTTCTAATGATTTAGTTTCCCAATTACTTAAATCTACAGTTTCTAAATTATAATCGCAAGCAAATATTTGCCACATATCTTTTACTTTTTTTACATTCCAATTTTTTACTCCATCCATACTTACTAATGATTTACAAGCATCAAAAGTTTCTGCCATAGAAGTTACATTAGCAGTATTCCAACTTGACAATGCATCTAGATTAGGAAGTTTTGTACAATATCCAAACATCCAATTCATAACTTCTACATTTGATGCATCAAAATCAGCTAATCCTTCTATGTTTTCTAAAGCCTCAAAACCAAAAAACATTGTACTAGAAAGTTTATTTAAATTAGGAGTAGTATCTTCACTCCAATAATATATAGTATTATCTTCATACCACATATAAATTGGATATGGAGAATCAGATGTTGATACTATATTCTTGTATTCTTTATTTTCATCAGTTGGTTCTGTTGGAGACTTTTTAATTGCTTTAATATTATTATCATAAGAGTATATAGAATTATTACTAATATTATTGCCAGCTAATAATTTCATTTTAACACTAACTTCAGTTCCTGTTAAAAAATTAGCTTCTATTCCATCTGATGTTGCATTAAATATGTAACTACAATCTTCCAAATCCATATCTGTATCAGTAACACTTTTTATATTTTCTACAGATATATCTTCAATGCTATTTGGACTATCATATACATAAACAAATGTATCATCTTTAACTGCTATACAAGCTACCTTTCCTCTAATATCCATTTCTACATAATATTCTTTATTAGTAGAAATTGATAATTTTTTACATTCATTATTACTACTATCGCTGCAGTAATTCTTTCCAGCAGCATTATTAAAATTATCACTTATAAAATCAGTTTCAGCTTGTTTATATATAGTTTTTACTTCAGTACCAAATGCATCCCTTTTAGCATTCCTAAACATTGTTATTATGTTAGGTAATACAATAATAACTAATATTGCTAAAATTGCTATTACAGCAAGTAATTCTACTAGTGTAAATCCATTCTTTTTCATTTTTTCATAAATCCTTTCCAAACTTATTTTATTGAATTATCTGTACTATTAACTTTACCTTCAGGTGTTATACCATAAACCATTGCAAACTTATCTTTAATGCTAGGGTCATCAATCTTATAAATGTAATCTTTTTTTATTTCATCAACACTTAGAACACCTGTTTTACCATAAACCAATTCATTATCTGCTACAGAAATATAATTTACAATTCCGTTTGAATCAGTAATTACTAAATAAGACTTGTTTGTATCAATATCCAATTCTTTTGAATCTGTTGGACATATTAATTCAATTCCTACTAAATCTTCTGATTTTTTACAATAAGTATCCCCTTTTGGACTACTTGCTATAAGAGTTTCATTAGCATTTTCTGTTGCCTTATTAAATATTTTTTGAATTTCTTCTTTAAAAGTTTCCCTTTTAACATCATTCACTTTAGAATCATTAATATGACCAAATACTTTAATAACAGACAAAATAACTACTACTAAAACTACTATTCCAATTATTGCAATTAACACTGTTTTTTTCTTATTTTCATTCATAACCATATCTCCTATTCTCTATAGTAATATAACAAAAATTGCTTTTTTAATCAATATGTTACTAATTTTTTAACAATAGTAAATTATAAAATTTAAGCAAATAAAAAGCTATAATTACAAGCTTAATTGACTAAAAAACACCTTTATCATAGAATATTTTTTTATAATAAATTTACATACAATATAATCAAAATATTTTATTCTTTTTACATTAAACCCTTTTGATTTTTTATAGCATCAAAAAAGACTAGATTATCTAGTCTTTATTTTTAATTATTTATTATTAATAGCAGATTGAGTTGCTACTTACATAAGGGGGTTATATTATTTTGACCATTTTATTGATCATATCCAATATTTAAACTTCCATCATTACTTATTGTTACTACTACATCGCCATTTCCAGTTACAAAAATATTTGAATTTACTTGTCTTTGAAGGTTTTTTAAATATGATTCTTTTCCTGTTTGAGTATCTTTTCTTGGATAGTCCGATGATAAATATTGATTATATTTTTCTACTTTATTGGTAACCACTGCTATTTTAGGTTGGAGATAATTTATAGCTGTTCCTGTATTGTTATTTATGAAACCATGATGGGATGCTTTATATAAGTCTATTGAACCATTATATAATTTAGTATTTTTTACTGATAAAGCTATTTCATTTTCAACATTTTTCTCTTTATATAATTTGGCATGTGTTGAATCAGTATATACTTTTTGATTTTCTATGTCTCCGCTAAAATATATTTTTTTATTTTTTATTTCTCCATATATGACTATTGAATTGATATTCTCACTACAATTTTTTGATTTTAAGCAATAATCACCTTCATTTGTAATAAATGACTTTAAGCGATCTGCTCTATTATAAAAAGATAATTTAAAATTTCCAAATTTTACTCCTTGATTTATTGCATCATTTTGATTATTATCATTTATTTCTAGAAATTGAGTGTTTTTTTGATTACATAATTCTTTATATGTATTATATCTTCTTTTGTTTGTTTCTCTATAATTTACAATATAATCATCTGTTGCATCTGTTCCTTTATCAGTTCCACTATCATATCCGTTATATTTTTTTATATATAATTTGTCTACTTGAAATTCACTCATTATTGGAGTTAATCCACCATAATGATCAGTATGAAAATGAGATATTATTATAAAACTTAATTTTTCTATATTATGTTTTTTTAAAAAAGATACAACATAATCTCTAGATGATACATCACCAGTGTCTATCATCGCATATTTTCCATTGCTTTGAAGAACAATGGCATCACTCGTTCCTGTATTTAAAAAATATATTTTATCTTGTGGTTCTTCTTTTTGTGGTGTTGGAGTTATGATATTTTGCTCTTGTTCTTTTGTTTGTTCTTTTTCAGTTTCGAAAGATGTATTTTCTTCTTTTTGTGGTGTTGGAGTTATGATATTTTGTTCCTGTTCATTTTTTTGTTCTTTTTCAGTCTCGAGAGATGTATTTTCTTCTTTTTGTTCTTCATTTGATGATAATGAAGAAGTAGTTTCTTCTTCTATCTCTTTTTCTGAAGGTGCTTCTGTTATTTCATCACTATTTTCCATCTCTTTCTCAGTAGTTATTGGTATTTCGTTTTTATGTTTATTTAATCCTCGATATATAGGTTTTGATAATAGTAATATTAGTACTAGAATTATCAATATTACTATTGTATATCTTATTTTTTTATTATTCATAATCATCACCTATGATACCATTATATCATAAGATATTCTATTTAGAGTTTTTGTTTAATATTTTTAAAAATAATATTATTTTAAAGCAATTAAAAAACTAGATTTCTCTAGTCTTTTATTTTTATTACTTATTGTTAATAGCGGCTTGAGCTGCTGCTAATCTAGCAATTGGTACTCTAAATGGACTACATGATACATAAGTAAGTCCTGTTCTATGACAGAAGTCTACACTTGATGGATCTCCACCATGTTCACCACAAATACCTAATTTAATATCAGGTCTTACACTCTTACCTTTTTCAACTGCTATTCTAATTAATTCTCCAACACCTTCTTGATCTACTCTAGCAAATGGATCACTTTCGAAGATTTG
>JAEEGL016673057.1_pt1 | contig 31478 bp, 22 predicted proteins | sample 9134231 | NCBI WGS metagenome assembly JAEEGL01 (sample SAMN16246548, study PRJNA631951) | gut metagenome | biome: gut microbiome; feature: rumen; material: fiber-attached | host: Bos | place: Iran: Karaj | collected 2018-10 | reverse complement strand
TATTTTGCCTGCGCCACAAGCTTTAACGGCTTTGACAGGCATCCTTTCCTTGACGGCAGGGAGTACAAAATCGCCTGCCTTGATATCCTTGAAAAAGCAAAGGATTACGACAAAATCAGGGAAAAAGCGGTTAAAGATTATAAGAGCATATATGACAGAGTAAAGCTTGACATAGCCGGCAGGAGCCGCAATCTGCCGACAGACAAGCGCCTTGTGGCGTTCAAGAAAGATAAGGATGACATAGGCCTGGTCATACTTACATATAATTACGGCAGATATCTCGCAATCGCTTCATCAAGGCCGGGCACACAGCCCGGTAACCTGCAGGGTATCTGGAGCAACCGTCTGGATGCGCCCTGGAACGCCAATTACACTGTTAATATCAATACCGAAATGAATTACTGGCCAGTGCTGCCGTGCAATATGGCTGAGCTCAACGAGCCGCTTATTGAAATGATTCGCGAGCTGTCGGTAACAGGCGCAAAAGCAGCGAAAGGGCAATACGGCGCCGGAGGATGGGTGTCTCACCATAATGTGGATTTGTGGCGTCTCGCGACTCCCGTAAACGGAAGTGCTTCGTGGGCATTCTGGCACGGCTCATCGGGCTGGCTGTGCAGGCACCTTTTTGAGCATTACGAATACACCGGAGATAAGAAATATCTTAAAGATACAGCCTACCCTCTGATGAAAGGAGCGGCCCGTTTTTATCTTGATATAATGACCGAAAAAGACGGAAAGAAATTCCTCTGCCCCGGCACCTCGCCTGAAAACGACTTTGAATATGAGGGTGAAGACTGCTGTGTTTCGGTTTATTCCGAAATGTCCATGAGCATTTGCCGCGATCTTTTCGCAAACACGATTAAAGCTGCAAAAATACTCGGCACAGACAAAGAGTTTGCGAAAGAGCTCAGCGACACAATGAACGCCTTCCCCGATTTTATTACCGGCAGCGAAGGTCAGCTGCTTGAATTCGGAGCGGACTTCCCCGAAACCGAACTGCATCACAGGCACTGCTCGCATCTTTATGCCCTTCACCCCGCAAGTATAATAACTCCCGACGGAACACCCGCTCTCGCTGACGCCTGCAGAAAAACACTTGAAAGGCGCGGAGACGCCGGCACCGGCTGGTCGCTCGGATGGAAAATCAACTTCTGGGCACGCCTTTTTGACGGCAATCACGCTCTCAGGCTTATTGAGATGCAGCTGAGGCCCGTTAAAAGCACCGGAATAAACTACGGCAGAGGAGGCGGAACATATGAAAACCTTTTTGACGCTCATCCGCCTTTCCAGATTGACGGCAACTTCGGCTATGTCAGCGGCATAACCGAAATGCTGCTTCAAAGCCGTGACGGCAGAATATATCTGCTGCCCGCACTGCCCGAAAAGTGGAAGAGCGGCTCGGTAAGAGGCCTTAAAGCAAAAGGAAACGTTACGGTTGACATATCCTGGAAAAACGGCAAGATTACCGATTACAAGCTTAACGGCAAAGGCAAATACACACTTATCATAAACGGTAAAGAAGTAAGCGTAAAGCTTTAAATAACAGGCATCAGCAGCGCCCCGAAGTTATCCTTCGGGGCGCTTGTCATTTTATGTTATTTTATAGTTCATAGTCGGGCAGACGCCTGAAAATCTCTCTGAAGAAAGCAACCACCCTTGCAAAAAATCCGCTTTTTACATTGACTGTTTTGACTCCGCTCGTGGCTATATCCGCGCCGCCTTTAATCAGCTTCACTTCCACAGTATAGTTCTGAGTGGCTTTTGAAACCTTGCAGGTCTCTCCGCCGTTTACGGGTTTGCCGTCAATATACCAGCTGATTACGGCACCGTCGGGATTGCCGTCAATCACCGCGCGGTAGGTGACGCTTGCCTTATAATCGATTTTTACGGAACTGTCGCCGAAATGCTTTATTGAAATTGATGCGTTTTTTGACCACACCGCATACAGTACGGTATCGCTCTCAAGACAGAACACGCCTGAAGGCTTATAGAGAACAGCTTCTGAAACGGGGCTTGTGCTCCAGCCTTTAAATGTGAAGCCGGGTTTAACGGGAACAGCGGACGGAAGAGTGACATTTCCTCTGCCGGATAACGGTGCCGGGGCTCCGGTTCCTCCGTTGGCATCAAAAGAAAGAACGCATTCACCCGAAGACCAAACGGCGTACATAACAGCATCACCGTTTGCCGTGTATGATTCGCCGGGGCCGTACTGCGCGGAAGAAGCATCCGGGTCTGAGGACCAGCCGGAAAACCTGAAGCCTTCTTTAGAAGCCTGAGGCAGAGTAAAACTGCGTCCTGCCGATGAAATCACACTCTGAACATCGCATTCCCCGCCTGCGGCGTTGAAATCCGTCTGATAAAATGTAATTGAAAACGGCTCTGAAAAAACTCCGTTTCCGTCACGAACGGCAAAAACGTATGTGCCGGCTCCCGAAACGGAAACCGTAACCGGAGATGAAGAAACGGGAACAAAGCTGTTCTCCTCCGGATTGGGGGATGTACCTAAGGAATATCCCGTTATGCCGCCGCCCGTGAATGAAAATGTAAGTGTCTGCGAGGAAGAGGCGTCGGTTGTTACATTATCAAGCTGTACGGATAAAGAATCTTCATCACCCCATACAGCATACAGAACCGTGTCGGCATCGAGGCTGAATTCTCCTGAAGCGAAATACTCAGGCTGCTGCGCCGAAGCCGAGGATGCCCAGCCGAGGAAACGCATCGGGCTGTTTTCGGGAATCTGAGAAGGTAAAATCAGCGTGTGACCGGAAGCTTTTTTAACTGCGCCGGGCGCTCCGCTGCCGCCATTCGCGCTGAAACTCACAGTGTACATAGTGAGCGAAAGGAGTTTCATTGCGGGTCTTATGCCGATGGATGTGTCGCACGCCGCGTAAAACTCTTCTTTGACCGAGCCGCCGTTGGTGACACAGCAGGTGTAATTTGACGCTGTGCCGGCATTGCGCAGTCTCCAGGGCGAAAGCCCGTCATAAAGGCTGTATGTGCCGCCCGCCGGGCCGCTGTATCTGTAAACATAAGCGCCCATACACCGTGCGTAATCGGTGGGATAAGCAAGGCGTGAAGAGTCGGAATCAAAGCCGTAATCCGGGTTTTGCACCTCGTCTGACGAGAGAAGGAAAACCTTGTCGGCAGTGGTCTTTGAATCAAGAGCAGTGTAACCTGTAATACCGTTTAAAGTAAGGTAGCCTCTGTTGTCATTCTGAGTTTCCGCAATAAGAGAAACCTCGTTGTCCGTAAAGGCGCAGGTGAGAAAAGTCTCTCCAAGCCACGCTCTTAAACTGCTGTTTTTATAGTCGCTGCAAAGGCTGCTCATCTGAGATGACGAGCAGTAAGAGTATTTCTGGTCAACATACAGCTTTGTGCAGGCAAAATCATTGAACGCCTGCGAATCTATAACGAAATCGCTTATTACCAGCCCTTCGGAAGCATCTATAACCTTCCAGGTAATAGGTTCAAACTTAAACCAGAATGCATTGCCGGAAAGGAATCCGTTTTCATCCTGTGAGGAATTGCCGCCTGTGCTGTCGGGCGCAAATCCGGTCATACCCGGTCTGTAGTTGTTTATATAAACACGCCTGTATTTTTCGCCGCCGTACTCAACATCCGCATAGGTCATCAAATCGGAGGCCGCCATTTTACCGTCATATATTTTGCCTGTGCCGGAATAGCAGCCGTAAGACACGGGAGTACAGGCAAGGCCGTTAAGGGACGCCAGCAGGCTTTCATCAGTGACAAGGGATTTGGGGTAAACACCGTACTCGATAACATCCCCGTCCGAATACGACTGCGAAGCGTGACCGGTAAGGCCCGCGCCGGGCATAAAGCAGGCAGGCAACATAAATGAAAGTATCAGAATGCACGAAACAAATATCGCCGTGATACGCCTTGAGCCCTTCATATTATCCTCCTCAGTTGGTTTTCAGGAGATTGATTGCCGCCGAAAGCTGACCATCCTCTTCCTGAGGAATCAGAGCAATGCCGGAATCATCAACAGGCACCGTAACCTCCATGGTGGGGGCTACGCCTGTTTTGTCATAAACCGCGGTTTCACCGTTTTTGGGTATTACAAGCGCAACGGTGAGCGAAATGGCGCTGCCGTCATCAAGGTTGAATATCTCCTGCATTGTGCCGACGCCCGCGGTGGCGGTGCCGATGAGCTGCGCCTGCTTTATATCTCTCAGGTCGCAGGCGAAAAGCTCGGCGGGACCTTTTGTGCCGGAGTTAATAAGTACCGCGTATCGGAACGGGAACTCGCTGTATTCAGCAGAAAACGTTTCAACCGTCTCGCCGTTTTTGTCTTTGGCAACGGCGATGTTGCCCGAAATATTGGGCACAACAACATCTATGGTCTTTGCGGCATATTCAACTGTGCCTTCTGAAGTGTTTCTGACATCAAAGACCACGCTTTCCGTGCCGGCTCTTTTAAGCGCCTCAAGGGCCGTCTTGAGCTCGTTTTCGGTGTTTTTGTAAAACCCGCTGATGCGGACATAGCCTATACCGCTGACCTCTTCATACACCACGGTGGGTATATTGAAGGTATTCATAACAGTCACTGTCTTTGTAACATCATCGCGCTGATACTCAACCGTGACAAGAGAAAGCCTTGTGCCGGTGAAATTCCCGGCAAGAGTCTGATAATTATATCTGGTAACGGTAACATTGTTGACAGCCGTTATGATATCACCCGCCTCAAGACCTTCGCTCTCAGCCGATGAGCCTTCATACACGTATGAAACTACAAGATGTCCGCTTGAATAATCATATATCGTGTCAATGCCGATACCGATTTGTCCGCTTTCGAGCTTCTCGGTGTATGACGCATACTCGGACGCGGTCATATAATAGCTGCTGCTGTCATTGAGCACGCTTACATAACCCTTGGCAAGAGCAGCCCCGAGGTTATTGTTATACTCCTCAAGGTCGCCGTAGAAATAGTTGGAAATAAGCCGGTTAATCTCTTCGGCGCTGTCATAGGTCTGCGAGCGCTGGGATATATTGCTTATTATGCTGTTGTAAACCTGCTTTGAAAATACCATTGTAATTGCAAATGTGGCCGCTACGGCAATTATTACAAGGGAAAGACAAAGCCCGAAAGAAATCTTTTTGTTCAAGGAGATTCCTCCGATTTCAAGATTTAAGCCGTGGTGTTGGTAACATAGTTAAGGGGATTCACACGGCTTACGCTGCCGTCGGCATTCTTGACTCTGACTTCAAAGTGAAGATGCGGGCCGGTAACATTGCCCGTGGCGCCGATAATGCCTATCTGATCGCCCTCTTTGACAATCTGACCTACAGACACCTGGATATTGTCGGAGTGCGCGTAAAGCGTCTGTGTGCCGTCGCCGTGGTCTATAACGCAGTAATTGCCGAAGCCGTAATTCCAGTTGCCGTCATTGACCGCGATGATGACCTCGCCGCCCTGCGCAGCATTGAAGGGCCTGCCTCTGCTGTTGCCGCCTACGGCGCAGATGTCAATACCCCAGTGCGGGCTGCCGTCGCTGTATGAGGGATAACCGGCAGAGACATAGCTCTTGAATTTGACGGGCCATGACATATGGCCGTCATTTTCATAAGTGGCGTTCGGCGTATCGCCCAGAGAAGAACCGTGAGCGGAGATATAGGCGTCAATCTGCCTGCTCAGTTCTTCCTTTTCTGCCTGCTGACGCTTGATTTCGGCTTTGTATTCATCACTGTCGTGGTCAAGCTCGTTTATTATCGACTGAACCTCTTTCTTTTTGGAGGTTACTTCGGATTTCTTTTTCTGCTCGGTGGATCTGCTGTCCTGCAGATCTGTTTTTCTGCCGTCAAGCGCAGTTTTCTGCTCTTCAAGCTCAACGATTTTGGCCTCGAGATCCGTCTTGTTTTCATTAAGCTCTTTTTCGAGATCATCAAGCTTTGCAAGCTTTGCGGTAAGATCATCTATGAGTGCGGCATCGCTCTCGGATACCCTTTGCATAATCTCCATACGGGTAAAGTATGAAGAAATATCATCGGATGAAAAGAGAATTTCGAGCGTGCTTGTTTCTCCGTTCATATAGTTTTCACGGATTCTGCCCATAAGAGACTCTCTTGTGTCCTGCATGGTGGATCTTGTTTCCTCCATACGGGCGTTGGTATCTTCAATCTGCTTGTTGATATCTTCTATCTCATCCTCAATTTTACTTATGCTTGTCTCCTTGCTGGAAATATCGGCATTGAGGGTGCTGATTCTGCTTTCAAGGATGTTTATCTGGCTGTTGATATCGCTTATTTCGGAGTTGAGCTTGTTTAGTTTCTTGGTGTTATCCTTTATCTCACCCTGAACCTCGCTGAGCTCATCCTTGTTTTTCTGTATTTTCTGCTCGATATCGTCATACTGTCTCTGAAGGTCATCAAGCTCTTCGTCAGCCGACGCCTTGGGAGATGTATAAACAAGAGAAGCGAAAGCGCAGCAGAATGCAACGGCGACGGCAAGAATTCTGATTATCGTTTTTTTCCTGAATATATCAGTCTTCAAGCTCAACAAACTTCCTTTCTTTAAGGTATTTCCCTATGGATGTTGATGAACCGAATACGCCCGTGAATATTCCTATGATAAGGAATGCCGCCGCAATGTAAGGCGCATATGTGAGGAAGGGAACCTGGTCGATATTTACAAACGCCGTGAGAGTGGGCATAAGCTCGCGCATTGTGAGGTTGTAAAGTCCCCAGACCGCGAGTGTTGCTAAGATTCCGGCGATTATACCTATATTTATACCCTCCACTATGAAAGGCCAGCGTATGAAGGAGTTTGTGGCGCCCACACTCTTCATAATGCTGATTTCAAGCCTCCTGCTGTACATTGTGATTCTGATGGTATTGGATATTATAAACAGTGAAACAAGAAGCAGAAGAATAATTATTCCGAGGCTGATGTACTGCACGGCATCCCTGACGGAAGACAGCTGATGCGCGAGAGCGCTGTTTTCACGCACTCTGAGCACGTTTTCGAGCTTTTTGAGCTCGTTTACAACCTCATCAAAGTGATTCATGTCGGAAACTGTTATTCTGTATCCGTCGGGAAGAGGATTCTCCTCGACATTTTCAAGATATTCTCTTACTTCGTCGCTGAGTTTTTCAAGCTCTTTTTCATAAGCGGGGCCCTTTTCGACCGACTCAACCTCTTCAATGTAATCAATCGAGTTTATCTCCGCGCCGAGCTTCATATAGTCATAGGGGGTCGCATCGGTATTCGCAAATACCATAATAACATTTTCCTGCTCTATGCCGTTGATAAGCGTTTCAATATTTACAAGGAGCATAAACGCAACACCAACAAGCAGCAGGCAGCTGAAAAGGACTGTGATGGAAGCGAGAGTCATAAGACGGTTGACTCTCATATTGCGAAAGCCTTCTTTGGTAAGGTATCTCAGTTTAGTCATGGCTTTCACCTCCGTCGGTATTTACGGATGCAGGTGAGGCTTCGTCCTCCTGAGCAGGAGCGGAAACAGCATCATTTATATAGCTCATATCCACATCCACTTCAAGCTCCTCCATAAGAGAAGCTATTTCGTCTATGTTTTCTTCTTCGATTGTTTCTTCGCTCGCCTCTTCCGAGTAAAAATCCTCAGAGAAAGCGGTAACCTCCTCCGGCTCGGCGCTTTCAGCTTCTTTCTCGGCGCTCTTGGCGTAACCGGAGTAATCCTGCGCTCCGGGAGCGTTGTATTTGCTGGACATTTCGCTTATCGGGTTAATGTGATCGGTGGCCGCCTCGTGGTCGAGAATACCGCCGTCGGACACAACAGAGCCCTTATCAAGTATGATAACTCTCTTGTCAAAGCACTTGACGAGAGAATGCTCGTGGGTAACCATTATAACCGTAGTGCCCGCTTCGTTAAGGCGCATAAGCAAGTCAACTATTTCATAGCTCATCTGCGGGTCTACGTTGCCCGTAGGCTCATCGGCAATGATTATCTCGGCATCATTTGCGAGCGCTCTTGCGAGAGCGACTCTCTGCTGCTCGCCGCCCGAAAGCTCTCTGGGATAGTTGCGGCTCTTGTCGCTCAGACCCATAAGACTGAGAAGGTAAGGTACTCTCCTGCGTATTTTTTTCTCCTTGGTGCCGATAACTCGCATTGCGAAAGCGACATTATTGAACACCGTCATATTAGAAATAAGACGGAAATCCTGGAAAACGACCCCGAGCTTTCTGCGGAACTTCGGAATCTGTCTTCTCTTGATTTTATTGAGATTTACACCGTCAACGATTATGGTGCCGGAGGTGGGGACCTCCTCTCTCATCATAAGCTTGAGGAAAGTGCTCTTGCCGGCGCCGGATGAGCCGACCACAAAGACAAATTCGCCCTTTTCAATGGTCAGATTGACATCGCTGAGCGCGGTAATCTTATTACCGTATTTTTTTGTTACGTTTTTGAATTCAATCACGATATTATACCTTTCCTTTTATTATGTGCGGTCAATATCAGAATTTGGTGGGCTTGGCGTCAAGATATTTCTTGACCATAAGAGCCACCTTGAATACGATGGCGTCATCGAACTCTCTCAGATCGAGGCCGGTGAGCTTCTTGATTTTTTCAAGGCGGTAAACAAGGGTATTTCTGTGCACAAACAGTTTCCTTGAGGTTTCGGAAACATTGAGGTTATTCTCAAAGAACTTCTGAATGGTGAAGAGCGTTTCGTGGTCGAGCGAATCGATGGAGCCCTTCTTGAAGACTTCCTTGAGGAACATTTCGCAGAGTGTGGTGGGAAGCTGATAGATAAGACGGGCGATACCGAGGTTATCATAGGAAACGATGGTCCTCTCGGTATCAAATACCTTGCCGACCTCGAGGGCAATCTGCGCCTCCTTGAATGAACGGGCAAGGTCTCTTATGCCCTCAACCGTGGTGCCTATGCCGACAAACACGTGTGTGTAAAGCTCGCTGCTCAAAGAATCCGCAACGCTTCTCGCAAGCTTTTCAAGGTCTTTGCTCTCGGTGCTGTTCCTGATTTCCTTTACAATGGCAATGTCGGTTTCGCTGATATCGACTATAAAGTCTTTGCTCTTGTCGGGGAAGAGATTTGAAACCGCGTCATAAACCGTGGCATCGTTGTGCTCGGTAACTCTGACAAGAAGCACAACTCTCTGCACATCCATATTGAATCTGAGTTCTCTGGACTTAAGATATATGTCGCCGGGAAGAATGTTATCCGTAATTACATTCTTGATAAAGTTGCTCCTGTCAAATTTTTCCTTGTAATACTGCTCAATATTTTCAAGAGAAACACAGCAGACAGCGGCAAACCTGCCGACCACCTCGTCGGTACCCTCGAGAAACACGGCGTACTCATTTTTGGCGTGGCTGCCGAAGGTGCAGAAGGTGTAGCCGCCTATGTGGTGAAGCTCGTTATCTGCAAAAACATCCACCGCAGAAGGAAACACCTCGCCTATTTTGCTCAGCTCGCTGCACGCGATGATTGTGCCGGTCTCGTCGATAACACCCAAAGTCCTGCCGACGGCATCACGCATCTGATGTACAAGCCCCTGAAAAATTCTGTTTGACATACAACAATACCCCTCATACGTTTACTTTATATTTGCGCATTGGTTATTATTTCAATTCGAAATATACAGTATGGTCAAAAATACCATAAAGTTATATACATTTTACACAATAAAATCACATTTTGCAATAGAAACATATTATTTTTTTGTGAATTTTTTCAATAATCGGGCTTTTTTTAAGCAATTTTAGCAAATAATTCACAAATGGAGTTTTGTTGAAAATGGCAAATGTAGTATTTCTCGGGAAAATTATACTGCTCAAATATCAATATATATTGAATAAAATGTAATAAAATAAAAAAAATCGGCGGAGCATTTGAATGCCCCGCCGGGAAAAGCGTTTATTATTTGTCGAGATTTCTGGTGCAGACAGTAACAGTCTTGAAAACTGCCTCGAAGCGGTTGAGAGCTTCGTCGATGATTTCGTCTGTATCTGCAAGAGAGGTATAAAGTCTTGAACCTGCAAGAGTAACAAGGCCGTGAGCCATATATGCCGCGCCCATCTGCTCCATAGCAACCTTTCTGCGGAGCATTTCCGGCTTCTCCTTGAGCATGGGGATAACGGAAGCGGGAAGGAACATTGAGCTGAAGTCATAGCTCATTGCGGCTGAGCACTCGAGGTGAACGATTGAGCCCTGGTTGTAAACAACGAAGGGAAGACCGTACTTATCAAGCAGCTGCTGCAGACCGTTTGTGAGTCTGTCGCCCGCAAGACCTGCTTTTTCGCAGGCGTTGGTCTTTTCAATCTCCTGAATTGCGCAGTAGCCTGCATAGGACGAAAGCGGGTTGGCTGCGAGAGTGCCGCCAACATAAGCGCGCTTCATCATTGTGCCTACGCCTGCGGCCATACCGCTGACATACTCTTTCTTACCGCCTACGCCGCCTGCTGAGGGATAGCCACCGGCAACGATTTTGCCGAAAATGGTAAGATCGGGAACTACGCCGAAGTAGCCCTGAGCACCGCCGAGACCTACACGGAAACCGGTAACAACCTCATCCATGATGAAGAGTGCGCCGTATTTGTCGCAGAGCTCGCGAACGCCTTTGTTATATTCGAAATCAACGGGTCTTGTGCCGCTTTCGGGACCTACGGGCTCTACAAGGACAGCTGCTGTGCCGCCGCGCATCTTGTTAAGCTTGAGCATAGTCTCGAGCATACCGAGATCGTTGGGTCTGACTTCGTCTGTGGTGCCGTAGCAACCTGAGGGGATACCGTGGGACTCAAGGAAATGTCTTGAGCCGGGAATCTTAAGGCCGTAAACCATCTGATCAGACCAGCCGTGATAAGCGCCGCCGACTTTGATTATTCTCTTATGCTTTGTGGCGTTACGGGCAACGCGGATAGCTGCCATAACGGACTCTGTGCCCGAGCCGAGCATACGGAACATTTCGACGTTGGGCATATGCTTGTTGATTTCCTTTGCAAGAAGGAGCTCACCCTCGTGGAAAAGACCTGTTACGGGGCCGCAGGTGTTGATAAGATCAATGGCCTTCTCGCGTACGGGAGGATAGTTTGAGCCGAGTATGGTCGGGCCGCCCGCCTGAAGGAAGTCAATATATTCGTTGCCGTCACGGTCATAGAGATAAGCGCCTTCGGCCTTCTCAATGCAGATGGGGAACGGATAGTTGAATGCAAGGTTGTGCTGAACGCCGCCGGGGATGAATTTCTTTGCTTCTGTGGTGATTTCCTTTGACTTTGCGCACTTTGTGTCAAAATGCTCAAGCACTCTCTCAAGCTCGTCATCGGAAATGCAGTAGATGGGTTTTGACGTGAGCTCTTTGAGCTTGTCATAGATGGGCTTTGCGGGCTGCCATTTGCTGATTGCGTAACCGTTACTCATTGTTTACTCCTCCTGGTTTTTCATATAGTTTATAAATTTATTGATTTTATCTTTTGTTTCATCCGGGTCTTCAAAAGGCTCACCGCTGAGAAACTTGCGGAAAATCAGGCCGAAATAAGCTCCGAAGATGAAAGCCGAAATATCATCGGTTTCAAAGCCGCGGCTGTGAGCGCCGAACGCGCCCTCGCTTATTTCATCGCTGATAAGGCCAAACGCCTCGGCGACGGAAGAATTGTTATCGGAAAGAATAATTTTAATTATAAGCTCACAAACGAGGTAAGGATAGGGGTAAGTATCTTCGGTGAGCTTATCGAAAAGATCCCTTATACTGAAGTTCCCGGTTTTGTGAGCGGCTTCAATAATGTCTCTGATTTCCTCGTTGGCAATCTGCTCAAGCAAATCATCAAGCGAGGCGAAGTGGGAAAAGAAGGTGGACCTTGAAACATCCGCTTTTTCGGTTATCTGCTCTATCGTGACATTGGAAATGCCGTTTTCCTCAAAAAGCTGCTTTGCACTGTGCATAAGAGAGCGGTGCGTAGCGTCTTTTTTGCGGAGCCTGCGCGTCTGATCCATTACAAAACCTCAAATACACATTTCTTTACATTGTGATTATAACAGAGAGAATCATCGTTGTAAAGAGATTTTTGTACTCGAGTACAAAAAAATACTTAAATTCATTTTTTTGACTGAAAACGGGCTCTTTTTTTGAGCAAAATGACAGGCTCGGGCTTTATTTTGCAGGCTTCACTCCCCTTTCGTCCTGTCCGCCGGCGGCCCGGCGCGCATTTTTTATAAAAAAATCTCTCAACAGGTTGAATTTCTGCAAGCTAAATGATATATTTATATGGTATTAAAACAATGAAAGGGCGAAACATAATGGAAGTTATCAGAAAAGAATACAGCGTCCCCTCCTCCTCAGGTGTAGCCAATCTCTTTGTAAGAAGCTGGGAGCCTGACAGCGGCATCAAAGGCGTGTTTCAGATTATTCACGGAATGGCGGAGCACGGCGAGAGATACGAAGATATGGCAAGGTTTCTTTGTGAAAAAGGTCTGGCAGTTGTGGTAGACGACCATGTAGGTCACGGCAAATCCGTAAACAGCGACGATGATCTCGGCTATTTCGGCGAGAAAGACGGCTGGAACGCATTCGTTGAGGATGAAAAAGCCGTTACGGAGCTTATGAAGAAGGAATACCCCGATACTCCCTTCATCATTTTCGGGCACAGCATGGGTTCCTTCATAGGCAGGGAATATATAAGAAGATACGGAAACGACCCGGCAATCAAGGGAGCGATAATCTGCGGCACGAGCGGTAAAAACCCTGCCGCCCCCATAGCAATCGCAATGGCCGGAGCCATAGCAAAAATAAAGGGCAGCAAATACAAGAGCAAATTCATTGATAAGCTCGCCTTCAGCGCGTATAACGACAAAATAGAAGAGCCCCGCACCGCGTTTGACTGGCTCTCCACCGACACCGACCAGGTTGACAAATATGTGGCCGATGATTACTGCGGCTTCCTTTTCTCCGCAGCAGGTTACAGAGATCTTTTCACCATACTGAACACCGTATCGGGCAAAGCCTGGTATAACGGAATCAACAAAGACCTGCCCATACTTCTCACCGCCGGTCAGAACGACCCCGTAGGCTCCTATGCAAAGGGTGTTCACGAGGTGTTCAACGGGCTCAAGGCAGCCGGTGTCAAAGATGTGGTAATCAAAATTTATCCCGGTATGCGCCACGAAATACATAATGAAAAAGACAACAGGAAGGTGTATGAAGACTTCGCCTCCTGGTCGCTCGCCAAAATCGAAAAATAAAACTTTACCTGTGCCGCTCATAATACGTTATGGGCGGCATTGAAGGAGAAAGATATTGAATACTGAAAAGCTTAAAGCCGGCGTACCGGATGCTCTTTACAAAGGCACCCTCATGACCGCCCTCGCGCTGAGCATGGGTGCGTGCACGGGCAACCTGCTTTTTTCCTGCATAATTGCCGGCATTATCGCCGCCGTTGTTCTGGTTATTAAGCCCGAAACGTCTCTTTTTCCGATGTTTCTGAGCTTCGCCGTTATACTTTCGGCTGTAAACACAACCGGCATTGCAGGCGCAATTATCACAATGTTTTTCGCCGGCGTTTTTGTGTTTGTTTCCGGCACTTCAAAAACAATAAGGGCAGGGTTATGCAGCCCCGCATTTCTGCCTGCAATGATGATTTCCGCAGCGCTAACGATAACCGTGCTTGTGACAAATGATTACTTTGGCATTGGTGCAAACGGAAACACCGTTTTACAGATGCTCAGAAGCTACCGCTCATTCGGCTTCCACCCGAACTGGCGCGGAATTCTTTACGGCACAATCGTGATGGTAATAATGATTACCTATCCGAGAAAATTCAAAAGAGCTTCAAAGATTGTCAGTGCAGCCTTTGTCGCCGTCGCAGCAACATACCTGCTGAATCTCGTGCTTGTGCCGAAAGGCGCTGTTGAAACATTCAGAATGATCGGCAGGCCCGAATTCACGCTTCACTCTTTGAAAGAGGTTACCTCTCTGAGAATTGAAAGCTTTCGTACCCCGTTTTATATTATACTGAATTCGCTCGCCGAGCTCACGGCATTTACAATCGCAGCCGGTGATGATGAAAAGAGCGAAAGAATCAATCTCTACGGCGGAAACGCAGGTATGCTCATTATGCCTGCTTTCTTCGGCTACACTTACCCCGGCAAGCCGGCCCGGAGCACCGAGGAAATGCTTACCGGCCTGATTTCTGCCGCCGTTATGGCAGCGGCGGTTTTCCCCACCGGATTTTTTGCACGTCTGCCGGTCGCTTCCTGCGCAGTGGTGCTGATAGTCGGCATATGGCAGCAAGTGAAGTGGGGCAAACTGAAAGATGCCTTCTCAAGTGTTTCGTCCGCATTGATTTTTGTGTTTACGCTTCTGCTTTCCATGCTCACGAACTTATCCGCAGGCATTGTAGCGGGGCTGCTCATCTGCTCCGTTTCGGAAAAGATAAAGGAGATAAAAGCACAGAAGAAAAGCGGCTGATACTCTTCAGAACAGATAAACCGAAAGCCGTCCCGCAGGATTACCGCGGGACGGCCTTTTTTTTATTTCTTAAGCATTTCAAGGATTTTCAGCACGGTTTGCATCGGGATTTCGGAATATCCGTTTGTGCCGAAAGTATTGTAGAGGAAATTGCTGATTGCCCTGAGAGCCGAGGGATCCTTTTCCTTTTCCGCCTTTACGGCTCCGATTTTTGCGAGTATCTTTTCAAGCCGTGCCTGTGCGGCGGCAAAATCATCGCTCGTTTTGAGATTGTCGGAAAGCACATCGTTTGCCTGGGCCACAGCTCCCTCAAGCTCAGTTCTCAGTGAAGGAAGCAGCCATTTCGTTTTTACTTTGCCGGCGGCGTCAAGCAGCTCGTGAAGCTTTCTGACATCTCTGCCGGAAAGGAACTGCGGAAACTCGGGCGAGGAATATACATTCTTGATATTGTCGTTTGCTATCAGCTGCATGGCAAGGCGCAGAATAACATCATTATGCGCGGTAAGGTCGTGACGCTGACCGTTGAAATAGAAGGTGGTGTCCGGAAGAAGACCTGCGGAAGCGTCCACAACTCTTTCGGGAGAAATATGGTTATGCGCCGGATTGGAGCAGTGAGTATTTTTCTGCTTGTATCCTTTGGGCAGAGTTTCACCGCAGTTGGCGGAATATGCGCCCATTGAGGTGGAATCAAGATGAATGATAAAGTCACCGTTCATTTTGTTCCAGTTTTCGCCTACATTTATGACAGCGTAATTGTATTCCGCTACATCGAATACCTGCACGCCCTTGCTCTTAAGCTTCTTAATATTGTCGCGGGCGTGAAGCTGCGCCTGATAGTATCTGTCTGTCTGCTTTTTGATGCTTGCCATTTCGGGGGATGAAAGATACTTTGCCGCGGCGCTCTTATAATCAAATGACGGACAGAGCGCCCACATACTTGTGCTTCTTATCATAGTGTTTTCAACGAGGTTTTTAACGCCCTTGTTAAGAGCGGCCATAATGACCTCATCGGGCAGAATACGCAGAGCGATTTCAATAAGGTGAGCGGTATATTCGTCAAGAAGGCGGATTTCTTCAAGGAAACCGTTATAGAGATAGTCGGGATCAAGGAAGTTGATTCTGCCGTTGAACACGTCGCCGATTATGATGGAGCCGTCAAGCGCAGGCACAACAAACATAACCTTATGAAGCTGGTCCATAACTTCGGGGCGGTAATCAAACATCGCGCTTACAATAGAGCTGCCCTGGCTCAAAGGCACAAGATTAACTTTTTTGTGGCCGGTCTGCTCCTTGACCATCTGAATATAGTCATAAAGCTCATTTACGAGGTCAATGTGGTTGCCGAATGAATTATAGGAGAAATAATAAATATGGTCGGCGGGAAGGTCCGTAGGGTACATCTCAAAAGGAATATGAGTGTTTATAATCTCTTTCTCATAATCAGAGCACTCAGCGTATGAATGGAGAAACTTTTCGGTAACAACATTCTTGCCGGTCTTTGCGTTGAGGTCGCAGGCGTTTATTCCGAAGCTGTCATCAATAACCTGCGCAAAAGCATCGGAAAACCCGACATCCTTCTGGAGAGTAAGCGACATAAGGGCGGGAACAATAAGCTTGCCGATGATTTTGTCAATCTGAATATACGCAGGGAATGCGGAAACCTTTTTGCCGTCCTTATCAAGCACAAAGTTTCCGTTATCATCGGTTACGCAAACGCTGCTCTGGCCGAGACCGGGAACGATGATTGTGGGATAAAACTCACAGTCGGATGAGCAGGATGACCTTTTGCCGCCCTTTGCATAGCCGGTGCCCGCAAAAGAAGCCAGCATAACAAAGCACAGGGCGAGAGCGATGATAGATTTAAGCGTTTTTTTCATTGATTACACCCCTTAACGAAAATGCTTTAGGATAACAAATAAAATATATCAAATCAGTCAATGTTTTTCAACTGTCTGCAGATAAAAGATTAAATAATTTGTTGTGCAAAATATATAACAGTGGTATAATGCAGACATATTAAAAGCAGGAGGCGCCGTAATGACAAAAATTATTTCATTTCTGCTGACAGTAATAATGTTCCTTTTCCCTTATGCCAACATACCGCAAAGCAACGTGGATGTAAGCACACACAAAACAAATTATACTTTTGTCTTTATTCACGGCCTTGGCGGCTGGGGTGAGGACACCTTATACTATGACGCCTTTCCATACTGGGGTACTCTCGGCGGAGATATGCTCAAATATCTCACGGCGCGTGGCTTTGACTGCGTTGCGCCTACCGTTACAATGAACGGCAGCGCTTGGGACAGAGCTTGTGAGGCTTATGCCCAGCTCACCGGCACAAGGGTTGACTACGGCAAAGAGCACAGCGAGAGATGCAACCACGAGAGATTCGGCAGGGATTACTCGGGCAAGGCTCTTCTCAAAGCGTGGGACAGCAAAAACAAGGTGAACCTGCTCGGTCACTCATTCGGTGGGGCAACAGCGCTTGAGCTTGCCGAGCTTATGGCAAACGGCAGCGCCGCTGAGAGAGCAGTGACTGACAAAAGCGAGCTTTCATCCCTCTTCGCCGGAGGAAAGAGCGACTGGATATACAGCGTAACGGGGCTTGCCGCTCCGTATAACGGCACCACCGCCGTAGCGTGCAAAGAAGTAATAAACGCAAAAAAGATTGCTCCGCTCAATCAGAGGCTTGTTGTGGCGGCAGTCGGCGGCATTGCAGGGCCGATAAACGACGGCAGGGATGAAAAAGACTGCGCGGGCTATGACCTTGACATCGACCCCGCAATCGCCCTGACCGAAACCTGGAAATACTCAAAGAATACCTATTATTTCTCCGTGCCCTGCTGCATGACACAGACAGATGAAAACGGCGTTACTACCTGCGACGAAAGAGATTTTGAGTTTATTTATGCGGGCGCGTCAACCGTTATGTGCGAATATACGGGTACAACGCCGGGAGGAGTAGTCTGCGATAAAAGCTGGCAGCCGAATGACGGTCTCGTAAACACCAAATCGGCGAGAGCTCCTTTCAACGCAAAAGCCGCTGACTACAGCGGCGGGAAAGCGCAAAAAGGCGTGTTCAACGTTTATCCGGTTTACAGAGGCGACCATATGTCGCTTATGGGCGGTCTTCTTCATAATAACAACATACGCGAGTTATATGTGGAAATAATGACAAACATAAATAATCAGTAATAAAATCGGAAGGAAAAAACTATGAGCTATGTAAGCACCGCCGGAATGCTCCTTGATGCAAAGCGGGGCGGCTATGCCGTGGGCGCATTCAATGTGGAAAACCTTGAAATGATTCAGGCCGTTATTGCTGCAGCGGAGAAAGAAAACTCCCCGGTTATACTGCAGACAACCCCGTCCACCCTTAAATATGCTCCTGCGGAAGCGTTTGCGGGGGCAGCGCGGGCCATTGCCGAAAAAGCATCTGTTCCGGCAGCACTTCACCTTGACCACGGTAACTCATACGAGCTTGCCGAAAGATGCAGAGAAGCAGGCTACACTTCGGTTATGATTGACGGCTCACTGCTTGCGTTTGAAGAGAATATATCTCTTTCCGAATCGGTTGTACGCGCCTGCTCTCCCCTGCCCGTTGAGGCGGAGCTCGGCACCGTAGGCGGTAAAGAGGACAGCCACAGCGCGGATGTGTCCTATACGGACCCTGCGCAGGCGGAGGAATTTGTAAGGCGCACCGGCGTAACGAGCTTTGCGCCTGCCATAGGCACCGCCCACGGAGTATATGCGGCCGAGCCGAGGCTGAATCTGCCTCTGCTTGAAGAGATAGCGGGCAAGGTATCCGTGCCCCTCGTGCTTCACGGCACAAGCGGCGTGCCTGACGAAACCGTACGCGAATGCATAAAGAGAGGAATCTGCAAGGTCAATTACGCAACGGAGCTTCGCATCACTTTCACAAAGGCTGTCAGAAAAGCGCTCTCGGAAGACAGCGGAATATTTGACCCTAAAAAGTATCTCGGCAGGGGCAGAGAAGCGGTTGAAAACAGAGTGCGCGAGCTTATAAGAATCTGCGGCAGCAGCGGAAAGGCATAAAATGGAAAAATATCTTCTGGGTATTGATACAGGCACATCTGCCGTTAAGGCGGCACTGTTTGACTTTGAGGGAAATCTTATAAAGGATACTCTCTGCTCTTATGAAACATATTACCCCGCGCCCCACTGCGCCGAGCAGGACCCCGAGGACTGGTGGAAAGCTGTATGCTCCGCTGTGAAAGAAATCACCGCCGGTATAAACGCCGCCGATATAGCGGCGCTCGGCACAGACGGCCAGGGCTGGGCTGCAGCGGCAGTTGACGAAAGCGGCAATACTCTTTGCAGGACACCCATATGGACCGACACACGGAGCAAGGCGGAATGCGAATACATAAAATCGGTAAAAACCGAAAGCGAGTGGTTTGAGATATGCAAAAATCCGGTCCAGCCGGGATACTCGCTGCCCAAACTGCTCTACTATAAAAACCATATGCCCGAGGTGTTTTCAAAGGCAAGATACATACTTCAGTCTAACAGTTTTATAGGTATGCGCCTTACAGGGAAGGCATCACAGGATGTCTCTCAGGGCTACGCATATCATTTTTTCAATATGAAAACCGGCAAGTGGGATGAAAGCTCAATGAAGGAGCTCGGCATACCCTCTTATCTCCTGCCCGAGCCCGTAAGCTGCCACAGCATAATCGGCAAAGTGACCGCCGGAGCTGCTGAGCTCACCGGCCTTTGCGAAGGTACGCCCGTTACCGCCGGAGGGCTTGACGCGGCCTGCGCCGCTCTCGGGGTCGGAGCGGTGAAACCCGGTATGACCCAGGAGCAGAGCGGTCAGGCGGGCGGAATGAGCATATGCACCGGGCAATGTGAAAGCGACTCCGGACTGATAATGGGTTTTCACACAGTACCCGGGCTTTGGCTCGTTCAGGGCGGCACCACCGGAGGCGCAGGCGCGCTGAGATGGCTCAGAAGCAATATCTGCCCGGAGCTCACTTACGCGCAGATGGACGAGCTTGCCCGGGAAGTAAATCCCGGCTGTGACGGCCTTGTGTTTCTCCCCTATCTCGCAGGGGAAAGAAGCCCTCTTTGGAATCCCGACGCAAAAGGTGTGTTTTACGGCATGACATTCGCTCATACAAGAGCGCACATAATACGCTCGGTTATGGAGGGCGTAGCTTTCTCACTGCGCCATAATCTCGAAACCGCGGAAAAGGCGGGAGCCGGCGTAAACGTTATGAGAGCCGCGGGAGGAAGCAGTGTAAGCCGTCTGTGGACTCAGATAAAGGCCGACGTCACCGGTAAAACCATTGAGGTGCCTGTTGAAAACTCCGCCACGGTATACGGCGCGGCTATACTCGCGGGTGTCGGCACCGGCGTATTTGAAGATGAAGCATCGGCGGCTGAAAGGACTGTAAAAACCGGCAGAGTTCATAAGCCGGACAGTGAAACGGAAAGCATCTACAATTCCCGTTATAAAACATATATTGAGCTCTATCACAGGCTTGAGACTATGATGAAGGAGGGCTGCGTATGAAAGCGGCGGTTCTTTACGCAAATGAAGATATCAGATACTCTGACTGGGAAACGCCCGTATGCGGCGAAAACGAAGTTAAGGTGCGGGTCAGAGCCACCGGTATTTGCGGCAGCGATGTGCCGAGAGTGCTTCACGGCGGCGCGCATTTTTACCCTGTTGTGCTTGGCCACGAATTCAGCGGAGATGTGGTTGAAACCGGCAAAAACGTAAAGAGTGTAAAAGTCGGAGACACGGTCAGCGGAGCGCCTCTGCTGCCCTGTATGGATTGCGAAGACTGCAAAAAAGGCGATTACTCGCTGTGCAAGCATTACTCTTTTATTGGCAGCAGGCAGCAGGGCAGCTTCGCGGATTATGTGGTAATACCGGAAATAAACGCAGTAAAATATGATTCATCCGTGCCATATGAGCAGGCGGCGATGTTTGAGCCGTCAACCGTCGCGCTTCACGGGCTTCTTCACTCCGGCTACAGCGGCGGCGGGAGCATTGCTGTGCTCGGCATGGGCACAATAGGCATATTTACCCTGCAGTGGGCTAAAATACTCGGAGCTGAAAAGACAGTCGCGTTTGATATTGATGAAAGCCGTCTTGAGCTTGCGAAAAGGATGGGAGCAGACGAAACGATAAACACTCTTGAGCCCGGTTTTGCCGATAAGGCAAAAGATATCACCTCGGGCAGAGGATTTGACGCGGTTTTTGAAGCTGCCGGCAGCCCCGTTACCATGAAAATGGCTTTTGCTCTCGCGGGCAACAAGTCAAAGCTCTGCTTCATCGGCACGCCTCACAACGATATGACATTCACCCCCGCCGAGTGGGAGAATATGAACAGAAAAGAATTCACGCTCACCGGCAGCTGGATGAGCTACTCCGCCCCCTTCCCGGGCAGAGAATGGTCAATGACCGCGGAGCATTTCGCGAAGGGCGACCTTAAATTTGACCCTTCGTTCATATTCCGCAGATTTCCGATGAGCCGGGCAGGCGAAGCTTTTGAGCTATACAAAAACCCCTCGCAGGTCCACGGCAAAATACTACTTATAAACGATTGACGGAGGAAAACAAAATGGAAAGAATCAACCCCGCCTCAGTCCCCTCGCTGACCCTTTCAAACGGAGAAAAGATACCCTGCATAGGTATGGGCACATTCGGCAGCGACCGTTTTACGCCCGAGCAGGTAAGCTCCGCCGTCGCAGGAGCAATCAAAGCCGGCTACAGGCTGTTTGACTGCGCTTCGGTTTACGGCAACGAAGACCTGATAGGCAAGGTTTTTGAAGATGCAATAAAAGCAGGTGAAGTGAAACGCGAGGAGCTTTTTATCACTTCAAAAGTCTGGAATGATATGCACGGCAGAGGCGATGTGCTTTTATCCTGCGCAAAATCGCTGCGCGACCTCAGGATTGATTATCTTGATTATTATTTTGTACACTGGCCGTTTCCCAACTATCACGCACCCGGATGCGACGGTGACAGCAGAAACCCCGACAGCAAGCCGTTTTCCGCTGATGAATTTATGGCAACCTGGCGTCAGATGGAGCGCCTTTATGATATGGGCCTTGTCAGAAATCTCGGTATGAGCAGCATGACCATACCCAAGCTTGAGGCTGTGCTTCCGCTTTGCAGGATTAAGCCGACAGTGATTGAAATGGAGCTGCACCCGTGCTTCCAGCAGCCGGAGCTGTATGACTATGTTGTTTCTCACGGCATTCAGCCGATAGGATTCTGCCCGATAGGCAGCCCCACAAGGCCCGATCGCGACACTACGCCCGATGACATAGCGGATATTCAGGTGCCCGAGCTTGTTGCGATTGCCGAAAAGCACGGGGTTCATCCTGCTGTTATCTGCCTCAAGTGGGCAGTGCAGAGAGGTCAGATTCCCATCCCGTTTTCAATTCACGAGAACGAGTATGTCTCCAATCTGCGAAGCACTGTTGAAGACCCGCTTACATCAGAGGAGATGGAAACACTCAAAGGACTTGACAAAAACTGCCGTCTGATAAAGGGGCAGGTATTCCTCTGGCCGGGTGCGACAGACTGGCACGACCTCTGGGACGAGGACGGGACAATAGCCGGATAAAAATAAAAAAAGCAGGGAGCTCAATCGAGCTCCCTTTTATCATATAATTGTTTTATCCGATTTTGTCGGCAATAAGGTCATACAGCTTTTTGATGATGACAAATATCCTGAGGCTGAAAAACTGATTGGATGCCCTCTTTGCGTTTGCGGCAGCGGATTCGTCCCTTACATACTCCGGCTTTTCGCTGCCGTCATCAATCGGGAATGCCTGTGTGAGAGTAATGCCGCCCTCGCCCATAATCTGGCATCTGACATAGAGGAAATCCTCTGCGCCTTCAATGCTGTCAAGGTCTATGGTGTAAGTCGATACGCCTTCCTGCCGGTCGGACTTGCTGCTTGCTATAACATTGCCGTCAGCGACCCATCTTATGTCGTTCGCGTCGGAATAGCTTACGGTAATCTTATGGCCGTCCACTTTAATATCACTGAACATCGGGTAGGGCACATCGCTGTCTCTCATATCCATATCGGTTTCGGGCCCGAATTTCTCGGTGTCTTTCCTGATAACTCTGGTAACAGCAAAGAAGGAGCCGGACTGCATGGTCTGCCTGACGTTTTCGGGAGTGTTTTCCTTCATCATAAATACCGAGAAGGAGGAGTCGATATCTTCCATATAGTGAGTGTCACCGTTTGAGAAGCCTATTACTCTCTTGCCGTAAGGCAGGCAGGCCATAAGGAGATTATCCCAGGTGTCTCTGTCATAGCCGGTAGTGCCGTTATGCTCATTGAACACTTCCATACCGAGGCAGGAATCATAGCGAAGGAGTATATCGGCAAAATAGGCGATTTTTTCGGGATCTGAGCAGTTGGCGCGGTCCTTGTTGCTGTTGAGCCAGTCACCGGGATGGTTTATAAACGAAACTGCTCCGTAATGGTCCGCAAGGCGTACCGCACCCTCATAATCGTTTTCATAACCGAGGTAATTGTCACCTGCGTGTTCGGGAAGGAAAATGGCGTTCACGTGGTCTTTGGTAATGGTAAGAGCATTAAGCTCGTTGCCGCCGGTGATGCAGGTAAGGCCTCTGCCTCTTGCCTGACCGTTTACGGGGAAGGAGCCGTCCTGCAGGGCGGCGAATTCCTCATCGCTGAAATAATGAACGGTATTGCCGATTATCCTCTGATATAAATAAAGGGGTATTTCCGTAGGTCTTTCGTTCCAGGGCTTGCCCGTAACGCCGTGGTCGGTCATAGCGAGAAAATCAAAGCCGTGCTCATAGTAGCCGATTATCATATCGCGGTAATCCACCTGAGCGTCGCTGACAAACGAGTGAGTATGCAGATTGCCTTTATAAGCGCCCCAGGCATCGCTGCCGGACCAGACAACATTCTCATAGGGATTCACTATCTTGTATGAGGCCGCGTCTGCTGAAGCGGAAAACACACACACGGAAAACAGAACGCTCAACACGAGCAGAAGCGAAACAGATTTAAGCATATACTTTTTCATAATACTCTGTCCTTTCCACGGTTTATTTTATCATATCGTGCTTTTTGATATAGTCGATTGTTTCGTCAACTGTTGTAAACGCGAGGGCAACGGAGGTATCCGCCGCTCCGTAGTATATGGCAATTCTGCCGGTGGCGGAGTCGGTGAGCGCCGCGCACGGGAACACCACATTGGGCACATCGCCCACGGTTTCGTAGATTTCGTGAGGCGCAAGCAGGAAACTGTCTGCCCGGTGAAGCACCTTCCACGGCTCGTTTATATCGAGAATGGCGGCACCCATGCTGTAGGTGAAGCCGTTGCAGCTGGTGATAACGCCGTGGTAAAACATCAGCCAGCCCTCATCCGTTTCAATCGGAGTGGGACCCGCGCCGACCTTTGTCATTTCCCAGTTTCTTACGGGGCCCATGACAAATCTGTATTTGCCCCAGTATTCAAGGTCCTTGCTGCGCTCAATGAATATATCGCCGTAAGGTGTATGGCCTCTGTCACACGGGCGCACGAGCATCATATATTCGTCATTTATTTTCCGGGGGAAGAGCACTCCGTTTCTCGCAACGGGATAGGTGGCGTCCTCAAGCTGCTCCCAGTTTTCAAAATCATCGGTAACAGCTACGCCGATGGTGGTGCCGTGAGGGGTGAGATTGACCCAGCTGAGATAATATCTGCCGTCAATCTCACAGATTCTCGGGTCGTAGCCCCTGAATATGACCTTTTCATCAAGCTGCCAGTTTACGGCGTCAGCGCTTCTGCCGGTGACTATGACCTGGTCTCTCGTCCTGTCATCCACCCTGAAAACTCCTCTGAAGCCGTCGCCGTAAGGCACTACGGCGGAGTTAAAAATGCTGTTTGCAAAGAAGAGATTGTCGCGGGTGATTATCGGATTGCCCGAATATCTCCACACGGGGTATTGATAACCCGCGGGCTTATTCTCCCACGGTAAGTTGCTTATCGCTTTGCCGATTGCCTTAGCCATTTTCATTCCTCCCAAAGCAGGTATATGCCGAGCCATATCTGAGCTCTGTATAGTTATATTATCATAAGAATATTGCATATTCAACACCAAATTTGCCTGTTTTTTAACCATTATTACTTAAAAACGTAATAATAGTGAACTGTTTTTTGTGTTATTCAACATTGAATTATACTATATATAGTGCTAAAATACTGTCATTAAAAAAGATAATTTTTGAAAGGAAACAAAGAAATGAAAAAGATTATCAGCAAGAGAGAATACGACACCGAAAAATCAACTCTCATAAAGAGACATTCCGAAGGCATGTTCGGCGACCCCGCAGGTTTTGAAGAGTCCCTTTATCAGACCGAGAAGGGTTATTACTTCCTCTACACAAACGGCGGCGCTGATTCCAAGTACACCAAAGAGGATATCAAGTGCATGTCCGCTGCCAAAGCCGACGAGTGGCTCAAGAACAACTGATTGAACCCTGCACAACATAATCACGCTTATAATTGGGGCCTGCAACAGCGGGCTCTGATTTTTTTGCGCATTAAACTCAAATAACCGCTTGACTGAACGGGAGCATAATTATATAATCTGCTTGAGACAGCACATTAAAAAGGAGGACTATATTATGCCGTTTACTCATTTTCACACTGATGACAGTCTGCTCAACTATGACGTTTTTCCTAAGGTGCTTGTAAAAGACAAACCGGCCGAGATACATATACGCCCGCTCGGCGCAAGACCTGTTTTTGAGAAAGGGAAAACATACAAAACCCTTATCTGCGCTCTTGAGCAGGGCAAGCCTTATGACTACCCCGCATCGGGCGATTTCAAGGAGGTTTCTCTCACCTGCGATGACGAGGGTGGCTTCACGCTCAGGCACACTTTCACACGCGAACAGATGTATTTCATCAGGTTTATGAATGACGAGGGCAAGAGAATAATCCAGTTCCCCGTTTACTGTGTTGAAAAGGACCTTGACGGCAGATACCCGCTCAGAGGCGACCTGCACATGCACACAATCTGCTCTGACGGCAATCAGACCCCCACGGTGGTATGCGCCAATTACAGAAAACACGGCCTCGACTTTATGGTGATATCCGATCACAACAGATACTATCCTTCTCTTGAGGCAATCGATTACTATAAAAATGTACCCGTCGGCCTTACTGTTATACCGGGCGAGGAGGTGCATATGCCCGCCGTGCACGGCAAAGAAAGCGATTTCCACTCAGTCAATTTCGGCGGTGAATACTCAATCAACGCTCTGACAGACGGCCCCGCAGTAAGAGAAAAGGGCACGGATAAAAAATACCGCTCGCTTAACGGCGAATGCCCGGACTATATGCCGCTTGAAGAGTGGGAAAACAAAATGGAGGAGCTCGCCGCCGGACTCGGCGACCTGCCCGAAGACATTGACCCGATACCTGCCGCGGTATTCAAATGGATATATGATGAAATCCGCAAGGCAAACGGCCTTGGCATCTTCCCGCACCCGACCTGGATAAGCGATGTTTACCACGTGCCCACTGCCTTCTGGAATTATGTAACCGAAAAGGGCTGGTTTGACGCTTTTGAAGTGCTCGGCGGAGAAAACTACTATGAGCAAAACGGTTTCCAGACCCAGAAGTACTATGAGGACAGGGCAAACGGGCTCAACTACCCCGTTGTCGGCAGCACAGACAGCCACTCATCAAACCCCTCAAACAGAAACGCATTTGTATGCTCTACCATGGTGTTCTCACCCGAAAACGAGAGAACGGCGCTGATAAAATCAATAAAAGAATTTTACTGCGTAGCGATTGATACCATAGATGAAAACTTCCGCCTTGTCGGCGACTACCGTCTCTCAAAATACACAACCTTCCTTCTTAAGTATTACTTCCCGCTTCACGATGAAATGTGCAGAGAAGAGGGACGGCTTATGAAGCAGTACGCAACCGGCACCGAAGCCGAAAAAGCCGAAGCGCTCAGCCTGCTCAAAGCGATGGGCAACAGGCTTGAAAAGCACAGAGCAAAATACTTTGATTTCAGCTGAACACAATAAGATTACCGCCCGTGTGCCTTAAGGTACGCGGGCGGTTTTTTCGTTTTAATGGGACCAGACGGTGTCGGGGTATATGGAATTATCAATGGATTCGCGGCTTATCACCCTGCACGGCTCGCCGACCCTGAATGTATAGATGTTTTTGTAGTCTTTATTCGCGGCAAGCCTGAGTGTGCCCTCGCCTGTATTGTAAACCGCGCTCCACAAAGCTGTTACACTCCACGGGTATCTGTCGTGCTTGTAATTGAGATTCACATAAGACAGCAGATCCATAGCCTCCATCTCCGTGAGAATACCGTCTTTTGCTCTGAGTACGCTTTTTACGGCTTCAACGCGGTCAGCGCCGTGCTGCTCGATTTTAAATGAGCCGATATCCTTTGTGAGGCTGAAATTTGAAGCGTACTGCTGATTTATGCCGTCGTCTTCAAAAACAGAGCCGTCCGCCGGGTATTTTTCACTAAAGCGCTCATAAACATGAATCACATTGTCAATATACTCCACGGTAACGCTTCTGCCATGAGCGTCAACAATCTGGTAGTGATAATTTGTCCAGAGCGAATCGTGCATATTATAGCTTTTAATAAGCTCAACCGCCTCGTCAACGTCCGCGCACATATCAAGCACGGCTCGTATCATTGCGGTGGTGGTGATATTCTTTTTGCCGTAAGCAGTCTGGTCGGTTGCCTTCGCCCTGAGCTGAGAAACGGCAACCGCAAGCCCCTTCTCGTTCATTCCGTCCACACAGCAATACGGGGCGAGCAAAGCCCTGTAGGAATTCAGACGGTTATAACGCACAGATGAGCCGTAAGCCATAAAGTTGTTGTCAACAACAGCAACAGACGCGTACCCGCTACGGGGATGAGTCCATACGACGGTGCAGGGCGCTGTTTTGAAGTCAAAATTTCTCGCGAGCAGATGGCTGCCCTGCGGGGTACAGGCCTCAAAGGTAGTGCAGCCCGCGCCCTCATCAGTGCCGGCCCTGAACAGCCGCAGGCCGAAGGTAAGCGAGTCGGCGGCAAAAGCCATCAGCTCGCCGATAGATGACGCTCCCCTTTCGAGAAGCTCCGGAAGGTGATAATCATTCTTGTAGTCAAGCAGATAAATGTTGCTGTCAAGCTGCCTGACAGAGCGCATGGTGACAAGCTGATTGCCCCTGAAGTCACTGACTTTTCCGGGTATGGTCCTTGCCGCCGCCGCGGCATCCGAAACTATATCAGAAATCTTTTTCATAATCCGGTCCTCCAACGGGTAGTCAATCAACGCTCCCCGGCTTATTGCCGGAGAGCGGTAATGTGCGAAACTTTTTTTTTAGGGAAATTACGGTTTAACATTCTTTTCGGGAAGCAAATTGAACAAGCCCTTGAAGAACGCGACAAGTCTCTGAATGAAGCCGGCTCTGCAGGTGATTTTGCCTCCTTCTTTTACAAGATCATTTCCGTGTGCATCCTTCTGTGTTCTGCCGCCTGCGTCAACAATTTTCACGCTGTAGGTAAGGTCGCCTTTAAGCTCACCGTGGTCATAGGTTACCTCGCTGTTGTTGCCGCTTACCGTTTTGCCGTTTACAGTCATCACAAGGTGATAATCGGGGTCAAGGCCGGTGGCTGTGGCAGTGATTTTAACCTTGGTGCGGTAATCAATGGTAATCGCAGCGGCTGTGTTAATCACAGCCTTTGCGGTAGGATTATCGGGGGTGTCGGGGTTGTCGGGATTATCCGGGATTTCGTTCTTTGTGTATTCGGCATACACGGTTATATCGCCGCCGGCAAGAGTATATGCGCTCCACTTGCCGGTGAAGCCTTCTTTTGCAGGCACGGCAGGCTCCGTGACAGATGCGCTTTCAACCGTAAAGGGCACCTTCTCACCTACCTGTCTGCCGTCTGCAATAAATGTGGCGTAATAGGTAATCGCAGTGTACTTTGCAGTTATTGTCGCTCCGCCTATGCCGAGCGTGTAGGGCATCCACTCGCCTGTGTAACCGGCTTTGTCCGGCACGGCTGTGTGGATTGATTTCTGACCGAATGTGTATTTTTCTTCTTTATACAAAGTGCCGTCAACCATAAGAGCGGCAATATATGTCATAGGCTCTCTGCAATCGTCACACACGCCGTCGCCGTTTTCATCGCGGTGCTCACAGGGGCCTTCGGGCTCAACAGTTACCGAGCAGCTTCCGAGGAAGTTACCTGTTTCGGTGTGAACAAGTATTTTCACTTTTCCCGGGGATAACGCAGTGACATTGCCTTCGGTGTCAACAGAAACAACATCCGGGTCTGATGAAGAGAACACCATAGGCAGCCCGCTCGCGAGAGGCACACCGGGAGCCGCTCCGAGAGAAGCCGTCTGAGAAACACTCATTGTGCGTGATTCCTGAGCGAAATCAACCTTAATAAGATTATAAGGAATATTGTTTTCCAAAGCGTATTTATGGGCATAGGAATTATAGAAGCAGTTAATGGAGGCAGTTGTGCCTTCAAAAGCATTTTTGCCGATTGTTGTAACAGTAAACGGAATTGTAACGCTTTCGAGCGACCGGCAATCCTTGAAGGCCTCACTGCCAATAAGACTGATGCCGTAAGGTATTTCGGCGTTTTTGAGGCCGGAGTTGCCTTTGAAGGCACCGCTGCCGACAACCGAAACGCCGGAGGGTAAAACAATATTTTCAGTTTCGCCCTCATACGCTGTAAGCACGCCGTTTTTGATTGCGAAAGCCGGCCCGTTATCCTCATAAAGAATATAATCAAGTCCGTTTGCCTCGGCAAACGTATAAGCATACGAGGCGCTGTGGCAGTATATTTCCGGCTTTGAGACCGGAATATAATTCAGGCCGTAAAGCTCACTGAAGAGTTCGTTATATAATTCTACATAATCATTATCTAAATTATCAAACGAACCGAAAAGAGGCATGTTCAATGAAACTGCACTGTCAGGAAAATAAACTCTATCAAGGAAAAAGCAATCTTCAAGCAGTTTTTGAGGAACATTTTTTACTTGCTCACCTATATAGAATGTCTCAACAGCCGAAAGCGCGAACGGAGCAAAATAGACTCCTTTTTCAAATAGATATCCATTGTCCCGGCACGCCGACAGATCACAGTTCTGCGCGTTATAATAGACCGTTTTTAAATCCTTACAAAGAAACGAAAACATTCCGATACCTTTAACACTCTGAGGTATTGTCAGGGATGTTATACCCGTGTGACTCAAAAGAGCGTTTATGTCATCTATTGAATGAAAAAACGGACAAAATGCGCCCGAGGCGATTGACACAGTGCCTTCTCTTACAGAATAATCCCCGGTAATTTCATCCCATTTGGAATCAATAAGATGGTTGCCGATGTATAAAACACCCTTATCCCATTTTGACTGGTCATTATAAAACCCTGTATTGTAGAAAGCGAGCACTCCTATACTGAATACACTGTCCGGTATGGTGATGCTTGTAAGCCCGGTGCAGTCCCTGAATGCTTCACTGCCTATGCTTGTGACGCTATTGGGGATGGTTATGCTTGTAAGCCCGGTGCGGCCGTCGAATGCACAATAACCTAAGCTCGAGACGCTGTTCGGGATGGTTACGCTTGAAAGCCCGGTGCAGTAGGCGAATGCATAATCGCCTATGCTTGTGACGCTGCCGGGGATGGTGATGCTTGTAAGGGAGGAACATCTGTAGAATGCGCTTTCCTCAATGGCAGTGATACCGTTACCTAAAACCACACTTTCAAGCCCGTCGCATTCACTGAACACAGAACTGCTAATACTTGTAACGCTGCCGGGGATGGTTACGCTTGAAAGCCCGGTGCAGCCGTAAAATGCAGAATAGCCTATGCTTGTGACGCTATTGGGGATAGTTACGCTTGTAAGCCCGGTGCAGTTGTAAAATGCAGAATAGCCTATGCTTGTAACGCTGTTGGGGATGGTTACGCTTGTAAGCCCGGTGCAGTTCCTGAATACTTCACTGCCTATGCTCGTGACGCTGTTGGGGATGGTTACGCTTGTAAGCCCGGTGCTGTTGTAAAATGCAGAATAGCCTATGCTTGTGACGCTGCCGGGTATGGTTATTCTTGTAAGCCCGGTGCAGTCTCTGAATGCATAATCACCTATGCTTGTGACACCCGTGTTTATAATTACGGTTTTTATCTGCGAACTAAAAGAAGACCACGGTCTGTCGGAATAATCGGTATTCATCGCACCGGTTCCGCCGATTTTCAGAGTGTTTGTTGCTTCATTATAACTCCAGGTAAGACTGTCGCTGAAGGTACCGCTCGCAGGGTCAACCGCGTATGCTCTGAAGCTCATCAGGTCATAGCCGTCGGCGGCAAAAATACTTAAAAGCAAAACAGCGCTCAAAAACAGCGAAATAAACTTTTTCAAAACAATCACCTCATAGTTCAATTTCATTATATGTCAGTTCGCATTAAACGCGATAAACGGTTTACGGAGCAATGCTTAAAAGAGCAAGCACAAACATTACGGGGCCGGATATTGCGGCAAGAATGAGTTTAAGTCCTGTTATGAAACCGAGTGTGAATGAAATCATAATTATATCTCCTTATTAATTATTTTTATTCCGAATAGGGCGGTCCGTTGTAATTAAGCTCCCACGAGTATTCGGGCAGAGCTCCGAAAAGCCCTCTGAAGAAGGCGACAAATCTGTCAAAAAAGCCGTTTTTCACATTGAGCTTCATCACCATAACACATTCCGAGCCGTTTATCACAAGAGGAGTACCGAAAAGAGTTAAAACTTTAAGATAAAACACTCTGTCGCGGGTAAGGTTGGAGGACTTGTAAGTTAGCTTGTAATTTGCGCCTCTGGTAAGAAGATTCCCCTCTTCATCATAAAGTGCAATTGAAAAAATCGGGGGAAGAGCCGCGCTTTCAAGGTCAACGGTAAGAGTGACCGTGGAGCGGTAATCGACAGTCTGCTCAAAATCCGGGGATGAATCCGGCTTAACCGGTGTGCTGCCGGAATCAAACACATCTGAGCAGTAATAATGCTT
>JAEEGL010134420.1_pt1 | contig 31478 bp, 12 predicted proteins | sample 9134231 | NCBI WGS metagenome assembly JAEEGL01 (sample SAMN16246548, study PRJNA631951) | gut metagenome | biome: gut microbiome; feature: rumen; material: fiber-attached | host: Bos | place: Iran: Karaj | collected 2018-10 | reverse complement strand
GAAGCTCTAAATCCATAGTCGCCAGTAGTTTCTTCAAATGAAGTTCCGCTGATATTAGATGCAGTTGTTGATCCAGTAGGCAGAGAAGCTGTAACTGTACCGCCGGTTGTATAACCTGCTGGAATTGTATAAGTACCACCTTGAGTACTAATAGTACCACCAGTTGCACCATTGTTAGCCATTGTACCAGTGATTTTAGAACCATTTACATAAGCTGTTTTAGTTGCTAAAATTTGAGCCGCAGTTGCAGTTGCATCACTTGTTGTAATATAAGCTGCGGGAATAGCATTAACGGTTACACTACTTAAACCAGTATATCCACTATCTGGGGTAACTGTTTGTTGTGATTTAGTAGGAGTAACAGTTTTACTTTGATTATTAATTGTATCTCCTATTGGAATATCAACATTAATAGAAGCGTAATTAGTTACATCCTTAGTTCCATTTGAAGTTACTGAAAGTGTTCCACTTACTAGTTCAGCTGCTGTTACAGTTACTGCAGTACCTGTCTTTGTGCTTCCAGTTATATAACCAGTTGTATTAGTTACACTTGGTGTTACGCTAATAGAATGGTCAGAAACCGTTCCTTTAGTTGCGGTTGGAGTTCCAGCTGTACCGTTGGCTACTGCACTAATAGTATAGTAACCGCCTGCACTATTATATCCAGGAGGAATATTAATATACTGTGCTGATGTTGAACGTCCAATGGTTGCTTTACTAGTATAACCTGATGTTGCACTAGAAGTAGCGCTTGTCGGTAATGTCATAGTTGCCACAGATTTTGAAGCGTCATTTTCATAATAACCAGCTGGTACTGTTACAGTAGCTCCGGATGCAGTCAAATTTGTAGAACTATTGCGTTTAACTGCACTACCTATATAAGTATCAGGAATTGCACTAATAGTAACTAATCCTAATCCACTATATCCACTATCTGCAGTAATATCTTGAGTTGATTCAGTAGGCGCTATGGTTTTATCTTGATTATTAATATCGCTCGGGATATTAACGTTTACACTTGCATAATTAGTAACATCTTTTGTACCATTTGAGGTTACATTTAATGTACCACTTACTAATTCACTAGCACTAACCGATACCGCAGTTCCAGATTTAGTTCCTCCTGTAATATAACCAGTAGTAGAAGTTACAGAAGGCGTAACAGAAATAGAGCGCTTACTTACAGTACCTTTGCTTGTAGTAGTATTCTTTACACTTCCATTAGCAACAGCAGAAATTTTATAATAACCTCCAGCTGAATTATATCCAGTAGGAATATTAATGTATTGGTCTGCGGTGCTGCGTCCTATAGTAGCTTTAGAGCTGAATCCTGAGGTCGCAGAAGCCGTGGCCGCTGTTGGTAATGTCATCGTTGGCATAGCATTAACAGTAACAGTTCCCAATCCTGTATATCCAGAATCAGCAGTAATACTTTGTTGACTTGTAGTAGGTGTTACTATTTTATCTTGATTATTAATAGTTTCACCTACTGGGACAGCGACATTAATACTTGCATAATTAGTAACATCTTTAGTTCCATTAGTAGTAATACTTAATGTGCCACTTACTAATTCAGAGGCACTTACAGTAACGGCTGTGCCAGTTTTAGTACCGCCAGTAATATAACCCGTAGAACTTGTAACGCTAGGGGTTATAGAAATAGAATTATTACTAACAGTTCCTTTTGTTGCTATTGGGTTATTAACTCCACCATTGGGAGTTGCACTTATTTTATAATATCCTCCAATATTATTATAACCTGTGGGGATATTAATATATTGATCAGAAGTTGATCTGCTAATAGTTGCTCTTGAAGTAAATCCAGAAGTAGCAGTGCTTACTGCACTAGTTGGTAAAGTCATTGCGGGCATAGCTTCTACGGTTACTGTGCCTAGACCTGTATAGTTACTGTCTGCAACTATTATTTGTTGTGATGTGCTTGGAGTAACAGTTTTGTCTTGATTACTTATGGTACTACCAGTTGGAACATTAACTGTTACACTAGAAAAATATGATCCACTTGTTGGAGTATATGTTCCATTACTAGTAATACTTCTAGTCTGTGTAGTAATTGCATTAATTGTTACTTTTGATAAAGCATCATATCCAGCATCAGGAATCACAATTTGTGAAGCTGTAGATGGATTTAATACTTTTTCTTGGTAACGAGCAGTTCCAGAACTGATTACCTGCATTTTTAAAGTGGGGACAAGCTGATTTCCAATTTTTAAACTCATACATTATCCCTCCTTTATGTTGATGAATTCCATCTTCTAATAATTCCACTATTAACAGTTAAGGTAGTTGTAGTACCACGACCAGAAGTAAAAATAAAAGTTGTCGGATTATTTTCATCTAACTCTGCTGTGTATAAGTAATCTTTAATATAATGATTTATATCATCATATATTGCTACATTCGCTCTTTCGGCATATTCTGCATAAGCTTCACTCATTACTACACGAGTGGTAGAATCTTTATCGAAATAAATTGACCCTTTATTATTCTCATCAATGGCAAAATATACTGTACCAGCATTAATCGGTGTTATATTGCTAGCAATATTATTTTTACTACCCGATTTAAATTTTACTATAGCCATAGGTTACTTTCCTTTCCTTTTATATTTTTAAGATAAATATATTAAAATATTTAATCCGATTATCTCATAATATATACAATTTACTTTAAAGTTATTATTTACTTTTGACCATCTAGATAAACAAAAAAAGGGAGACGAAATCGTCTCCCTCAAAAATAGATTGTTTTATAAATCAATCCAATATATATCTCTGTTAGCCGCTTCAGTGGCTAAATTTATCATTTGTTCTAAAAATGAAGCAGCATGAGAATCTCTATCGATATCGTTTAGTATATAATAAGTTTCCCCAGCATGAAACTCATTATTTGTATCTAAAATAAATTCCCCTTGTTCATTTTTTATATAATAACTACCTGGTTCGTAGTCATCTTCTTTTAAAGCAATAACCAAATAAAGTGTATCGTCACTTAAATCAATACCATGTAAAATCTTGCTTTCTGAAGGCAGAGTATTTAAACTGTACACTACCTCAGTTTCAGAAGCAAGTTCATAAAAACGGATATTGTATTTTACTGTACCAGCTACTTTAGCAACATTGTTATCGATTAACCAAGGGAATAATACAGTTTGACGCACATTAGTACCCATATTAATTCCTAATCGATCTGCAGTTTCTATATCATAAAAAGGAACTACATATACATGACCTTCACCAGCAGCATTTTCATATTGAATAACTGCGGTTTTAGTGGTTAAATCAATTCCGTCAAAAAAACGAGGCATTTTAAAATAAATTGCTTCTGCACGATGGTCAGTTTCCACACTTAAAAACTCAGGTGCTTCAATAGTTCTAGTATTTAAATTTATTTCATAAATTTTTTCTGTACTAGGTAGCAATAAAGCTAAAGTAGGTGGATTTTCATCTTGAATACGATACAAATTAGCATAATATTCTGCAGCTGTAGTAATCATATTCTAAAACCTCCTTTCTAAAAAATTATTATTCCTCGACAGAAGGAGTAACGTGATAGAAAGGCGATGCCACAGATTTTGTGGTTCCATTATAATAATTTGTTACTACACAGAAGTAAGTTGCTTCAATGCCATCTGGTGGAATAAAGTTTGGTGTAACCGCACTATTATAACTAATATCATCAGTTGTATAACTATCATCAATTAAAATATCATGATCTACACCGCCAGTTGCATCTGCATACATTCCTTCCATAGCAGCCGTTTTGTCTTGAGCAGCTTTTTCTGCACTTGAACCAACATATCTATACCATTGATAAGTTACTGAATCTTCTTCAGTTCTATTAGGTTCTAAAGTACCTTCTGTAATATGAATATCTAAATGATCTTCTCTTGCTCTAGCTGCAGCAATACTCATTTCAGCGTTTGTGCCAAGTGTAATAACTGGTTTAATAGCTGATTTAGTAACACGTACAATGTTGCTTTCAACAGATGCAACCTCTCTATTTAAATTATTAGTAACAACTACTTGATAATATCCTTCTGCATTTTCTTCTTCTTCTTGAAGAATTAATTGTGGAGCAGTATATCTGTCAATTATTTCAAAGTCACCACCACTAAGCTCTTGACGTTTCCATTCATATGTAGCTAAACCAGTAGGAAGTACATTGCCATATTCATCAGCGAGAGCTACATCAAGTCCAAGATACAAAGGATCTTCGCTTAAAATCGGTTGAGTGCTACCATTAACAGGTCCTAAATCACTAACTTCTGGTTCTGCAGGAACTGGAACTTTTAAAGGAATTGCTTCAATACGTTCTGACATATATTTACCAACTCTATTTTGAGCATAAGGAGTATATGTTCCAGCAGTAGCAACAGTAACAGTAGATACTAATTCATAAATAGTACCATATTCATCACTATCTAAAGCTACATCTAAAGGAAGTACTTTATAAGTTTGTCCATCTAAATAATAATAAGTTTTATTTGAAGCACGGGATGAATCTGCAGTTTCTACATAATCAACGGCTTCATAAAAATGAGTTTCTGGATCATTATTACGAACAGCATTACCATTTTTATCTTTTTTAACCCAAGAGTATGAAACAATACCAGAATCATCAGATGTAGCAGACATATGATAGAATAGTGGATCATTATAGAATCCATTTCCATCTGCTGCTAAATTAACTACATAGAATTTAATATTATCATCAGCATCTCTAACTGGAATACCAGTATTAAATGTAGCAAGTCTAGTAGGTTCCCATACTGGTAACTCTGGAGCTTCAGATCCAGAAGATGGACTATTAATAGCGCGATTTCTAATATCTTCAGCGCAATCATCTATGATATATTTATTTGCGGTTGCTTGAATATCATCAATATCATAATCTAAAGCTGGAAGAATTTTTACAGTTTGATCTAAAGTTGAAAAACTGTAAATAAGATCATCTGTACTATTAAAACGATAAAAACGAACTGAGAATGTAACATTACCTGCGGCCTTGGTGATCTTGGAGGAAATAGGCCAGCCAAAGATTAAATAACCTGGCTCGCTATCAACATCTTGAATCCAAGTTCTAGAAAGTCCTTCAACAGGTTTGCCATCCTCGCCTACTTCAGAGCTTCTCCATTGAATATAGATATTACATTGACTTAAATCAGTAGCATCAAAGAAACGATTAATCTTAAAGAATAAAATTTCTGCGATTTCATCTCCTTGAACGGAAACTCCATTAGCTACAAAATCTTTTGGTACAGTAATTGATCTTTTATTTGCATCAATGAAGAAAGGCTCTTCATCAAGTGGAAGTCTGGTATAGATAGGTGCGTGTTTTGTGATGAATTCCATAAAGGTGAACAATTCGCCTAAAGAAGTGATTGAGTCAGGAACTTCAATGATATCACCAGTTTCAGGATCTTCGACTTCGATATTTCCTAATAATGGATCGGTTCCACCGACTACATCGGGGATAAGATTTCCTTCATCATCATAGATCTTGTTGCCGTCACCATTATGTGTACGTAACCAATCTTCTACTTCAGCAAAAAGTTGGTTATATAAACCTTTATTGGTTTTATTAATAACAGTAATCATGCTTAACTATCCAATCCTTTCTTTAATCTAAAAGAAAAGGGGCTTCAAGGGAAGCCCCTTATTTTTACTCTTTCAATATTTTTGAAAGATTTATTATATATTCTAATTATTTTTGACCATTTGGTCTTATTTATCTATTTCAGTCCATTTATCTACATCTTCATCTAAAACGACAACAGATGCAGTTAAATGTTCACCATCGGTTAAAATTTTACCAGGGGCAGCAACTAAACGGACTTTTCTAAGATAATAGATATCTTCTAAATGAACTTCAGAAGTAATAGTACCATTTGTGCCAAAATAAGTATATAAAACAGTTTTTGTCATTTATTTACCCCTTTCTTTTATGCTAATGCGCCAGTAATAGTTAAATTACTTTGTTGAGCAACCGGGAACATATTTAAAATCGTATTATATTCAATATCACTTAATTCACCATTTGCTGTATATACTGTTACATTAGTAACTCGATAAGAACTATTATATGCAAAAGCAGCTTTAGATCCATCACTATAATAAACACTTAATGCCTCAAAATTAAGTTGAGTTGGATATCCAGGGCCTCCGATTTGTAAGTTTCCACCTCTTAATGGAACATATGTATAAGCATTATCATATATAAATGTTACAGAACCTGGAATATAAATTCTTGTAACATCTTGAACTTTAAATGCTTTATTCATAGCACTTCCATAGAGTGTTAATAAACCTTCTGGCAAATCAAAGTATTCTAAAGAAGTAGTATTATGGAAAGCACTTGAATAAATTTCTTTTAAATGAGAATCAGCTGGAATATCAAAAATTTGTAATCCACTATCTTTAAATGCATATTCACCAATTACTTCTAAACTAGTTGGTACTTCAAAATATTTTAAGTTATTTAAAGCTGTAAATGTAGATGGTTGCACTTGTACAACTTCTGAGTCAGGTTCAAAGAAAATATGAGTTATATCCTTAGTAGAATGAGTGCTACTATGTAAGAAATCATAAATTTGTGTAACTGGCTTTGGAGCTAAATCATTAGGACCTTGATATGCTTTAGGAATTGTAATTTTACCAGCTAATGTTACACCTTCTTTGACACATAAATAGTAATCAGTTATTACTCCATTCCTTTGTTGAGGTTGGAAATAGAAGAAGGAATTATCAGTAGCTTTATCATGAACATCTTCTTCAATATAGCAAGCATAAAAATCTCTATCATTATTTTGAGAAATAATATTAGATAAATTAACAACTTTCTTTTTATCTTGCCAATCATTTGGATCAATTACCCAACCTACAAATGCATATCTAGTTGTTAATGGTAAAGATGATTCATCAATTGATGGAAGAATTGGTGGATCTGATAATGCATCTCCATAATTAACTCTCATAGTATATATTGGAGTATGAAGAGCTGGATCTGTAGCATCAGCATTCCAGAAACGAATATTAAAAGCAGTAATTGTAAATACTGCATAGAATGTATAAATTTCATTTGAAGAAGAAAATTCTTTTGCAGTAATTGCATTGGCATCTAAAATAATGCCTTGCTGCTTATATTCATTTACTAAATCTTTTTCTACTATTATTTTAGAAGAATCTTCTGTCCATCCTACAAATTCATAATTTGTTTTAGTAGGAATCTTTGAAGTAACTTCTGGATGTACTCCAGATTGTTTATTATAACGGAAGATATCAATAGTATCAATTCTATTATTATCTAATTTTTGAACATATTTAACTACATAAGAGTGAGTAATATATTTAGCAAAAATCTTTAAGTTTGGCCAAGCCGCTCCATAAATATTCGTTAATAATGTTTCATTAATAGGATGATTTGCATCATTATCTATATACATAACTCCAGTAATATTTGGTCTAGTTATTTGCTCGCTTCCACGAGTATTTCTATAATAATTATCAGCTAAACCACTTGCACTATTATAACTATCATTAAATAATTCAAATAAACTTAAATCAGTAATATAGTTTTCTTTTGGGTTTGGAGTATAAATATATAATCTATCATTAAGTTTCAAATCTCCCCATGTTTCTTCATTATAAGTATATACTTCAAAATCATTATGATCTGTTAATACATAGAATGTTTGATCTCCATTCCATTCAACATCAGATTCAATTACAGTATATGGACACCATTCTACACCTTCAAAATTAATAGCTAAGAAATCGTCGGGTCTATAATGAGTTCTAATGTCAACAGCATTTTCAAGTAACTTATAAGAATCATATCCTAAAGCTACATTTTGTAAATCAATAGATTTACATTTTGCATAAGCATCACCATAGTTATATGTTGAATCATAATCAGTTAAGCCTTCAATGTAAAGACCAGCATAATTACTATGATCATTATAAATATAAGTACCATTATCTTCAATCATAACTTCTGGAGTAGATTCTATAATATGAGTTAAATTCTTAGAGTAAACAAGTTTAACTTCTGTAGTACTTAAAGGCAAATGTACGGTATCCAAAGGGGCACCGTCCGCAAATACTGTATATGGAATTTTAGTTCTTAAAGCTCTGTATTCACGAAGCTTTTGTGATCCAGATACATCTTGCGCCTCGTCTAATCTGGTTAATCCAGTTAAAACAAGTTTTTGAAGTAAACCTTTTTTATTTGTACTAGATACACCATCATTCAAGTCAAATGTACCAGATTCTTTGCCGATAATGCCATTAAAATATCCAGGAGCATCGCCACCAATTAATAATTGAGTTAAACGCTTACCAGTATTAAGTTTAAAATGAGAAGGATATTTTAAACTAATATCTCCAATATCAGATAAGAAATCTCCTCCTGGAATATAAGTTAATTGTTCATTATAAGGATAAGTAGCTCTATATCCATTTTCAACAGATGGCGTTGTATTAGTTAATACAGGATTAATACCATCATATTTCAAAGTTGGAGTAATTGGATCTTCATCATAGAAGACAGTTACATATTGACTTAAAAATGGAGTAATTGTAAATTTAGGAGTTGCATCATAGAATGGTACTGGATATGCTGCTCTTGTATATCTAGGAACATCAGTGCTAACTTTAGAAATATCCAAATAAGTATCTGATGTAGTAGTATCATTAGCATTAGCACGAATCATAATTTCTGTTTTATATGCAGAAGAATGTGAATCATATGCACCAGCTAACCACCAAGAATCAAGATAATTCAATCTATTTCTAATGAACAACTCACGAGAAAGCATACGGTCACCTTGACAAGTATAAACATATTTAGCATCAGTTACTTTTGTATTTCCATTATCTACAGATTGTACATAATATCCAAAACGTCTGTCTGTGCCATGATACCAGCTTGGATTTTTATTAATTCCACAAGCAATATATTTATACCATTCATCAAGTCCGAGAGCAATAACTGGACGAACTCCACGCATTGCATAAGAATTTTTAAATACATCAGGACTACATAAATAAGCACCTTCAATTGTAGTTTCAGTTAAACGAGAACTACTACGTAAATCTCTATACTTCTGTTCAATTGAAGGACGGAATCCTGCAAAGAAATTCTCCCAAAGAACACTTTGAGCCGTTGAGAAAGTTCCTTCTGCAGTGGCATCTGTATCGTAATCCCATAATACAGCACCAATATTATTTAAACCTAATTGTGTATCAATATCATAAAAAATTGGGAACCAAATATAATTTCCATTAGATGTAGCTGTTGGACCCCAAGTCGCAATCATCATATTCTTACCACGAGAGTCATAGCAAAGTAATAATTCAGTTAAAACAAAATAAACTAAACAATACTCTAAATCTAAATGTTGATTAAATTCAGAAACAAATTTCTTTAAACGATATCCTTTACAATCAGTATTATAAGTAATTAAAATATCACTTTTTGCACGTTTAGTTCCAGTGTAATCATCTGCGGCAATAGCATTATTCATGATGTTTACACCATTATCTTCAATATAATAATAATTATTTGCATTTACCATACTGCTAGTAACATCACTTACCTTAGCAATTTTATTACCAACAGCATCTACATAATAAATAACATCTTGATCATCTTCATGGAATGTTTCTATCATGTAATAAATAGTGGTTGTATATGTAACAGGCTGAGGCAAAGGATTACCTGTATCTGTGGCTGGAACATTAGTAGTATCAGTACTATCTAACCAATTAAATAAAGCTTCTAAATTTTTAAATTTTTCTTTCAAAAATTCATTTTTCTTATATTGAGTTGAAAGATCAATATTACGATTATATCCTTCAACTTCAATTAATTCAGCATTATCTCCAGCAGTACATGCAGTTTCAATTGCATCAGCTTCTGCATTATAACGAGCTTCAAAATGTTTAATACATTCTAAAGTTCCGGTATCGGTTTCATTACTAAATCCATCAGCACGTGCAACAGCATTTGGATATTTGAATGAAGTCCAAGTACCCAAGTTATTCTCTAATTCCCAACATTCCGCAACTTCAGCAATATCTTTATGTCCTAATGATGGATCGTTATCATCTTTTAAAACATAAGGATGTTCACCAGAAATTTCAAAACCATAAAACTCATTAGAACTCTTATCTAAGTTAAGATTATATCTACCGATATATTCATAAGCAAGATATTCTTCATCTTCTCCTAAAGCTTTATCTTCAGAAGCACTATGCTTTTGGAACGTCATTACTGGGAATCCATAAATTGAAGTTCTATAATTAGAATAATTGCCTTGAATATCTGTATATACAGAAAGCGGATGGTAATTATACATACTGCCTACTAAATTAGCAAATCCAGTATTATAAGTTCCAGAAGATTCCATATAGTCAATTTTCCATGTGAATTTATCTGTCGCACAATCTGTATTATCCATATTCCATTTCTTGAAAGAGCATGCGGCCTTAGCTTCAGTGTCACCTTCAGTCAACCATCTTTGCCAATTTTCTTTATATGGACCACCAGTATAGAACCAACCCCAATCAGTATGTTTGTTATCTCCGCCATCTTTTTGTTTTATAGCAGTTTTCATTTTTGTCTTAAAGTTACGACGAGGATAAGCTTGAGACGAAGTTCCTTGAACATTAATATCTGCTCCAATACAACAATAACTTGGGGCATGTGTTTTATAAAAGTTATTATCAATTTTACCAGCTTCCCAAGCTGCGTCTAATGAAGGATTGACAAAATCAATTTTGCAATAACGATTATTACCTTTCCAAACTGGTAATTTATCATCATCTGGAACACGAGATGCATTACCTGGGTCTTTAATTTCAGCTCCAGCTGCATCAACTCCGTTATCGATAATTTCAATAACTGCATAAGGCATTGATAAAGCATTTGGATGTGTTTCATTATATTCTAATAATTTAGAGTATAATAAAATAGTACCATCAGCATCTGCTGTTAATTGATTTTGGTCATATAAATCAATATCATGAATATCAGAAATATAATTATGAATTACATCTGGCATTGCTAATTCACGATTTTGATAAATTCTAATTTTAAATATATCAATATCACAATATTCTGAATTAATTTCAATCTTATTGTTACTTGTCATAGAGAATGAAGAAGTAGATTCTAAGCTTAAAGCACCACTTAATACACCATTTAAATAAATTGATAATAATTTACTTGTCTTAGATACTACAAAAGTAAGATTAATGATAGTATCTTCTTTGTATCTAACATTAGCAGTATTTGCAGGAGTGCGGAAATAAGCTTCTTGAGTTCCAACGCAGAAACCCTCACCAGCATTATTTAAATATTTTAAAATAACCCCGGCAGTTGTGTTAATACGTTTCTCGGAATTTTGTTCATCCATTCTAGGATAACCATCTTTATCTTTGGCTATTGTATATCCATATTGTTGAATTTCTTGAACGAACCAACTTTGTTCATTTTCTTCTACAAAATATTTAGGAATTAATTTAACTAAAGTAGAATATTCTTGAATATTACGAACTCTGAATCTTAATTCAAATGAATAATCAGCTTGTGAATTAAGATATAAATCTCTAAGTGGAATTTTTACAGAAGCTCCATTGGCAACAGATAAATAAGAACCATTTCCATCATTATCATTAAACCAACCATTATTATACCAGTTAAAGTTTTCAAATTGTGCAGAAAAACCTCTATCTGCCCATGTAGAACGAGAAGTAGTTGTTTCTGAATTATAGCGTCCAGTAGAACTCAAATTTAACATTAATGCATTTTCATCTACAAGACCTAAATCACGAGCACCATCTGTAGTAACCCATAATTTAACAGTTCTAGAAACTGCACCGCAAACAATTTTGAAAACATTCTCTTGACCTGGCAGACCATCTTTAGCAGAATATAAATTGGTAACATCCCAATTAATCCAACTATCAGCAGTATACATAACTTCCATTGGGGAGGTAGGAATTTCTACATTATTACAATATAAGTAAACTTGTGTAGGTTCTACATTGCTTTCAGTAACTGGATTATAAACCATGAAAGGGATAATTGCTTCATTATAGTTAATAATTTCAGTTTCAAAATCTCCTACCCAAATAACTGGAGAAGTTTCTATTGGATCTTTCCAAGCAATTTCATACTTTAAAGTATCAGAATTTAATTGTTGTTCACTAATAATAACACTAGTATATAATTCAATGTGGTGTACACCATGCATTTGTTGTGGAATAATTACTGTAGCAGTACTATTAGTAGGTTTAAAATTAATGAATTTTTTATTTTCTTGAATAGTATTTAAATCTAATTCTTCTCCATCAATGATTACATGCAATGTTTGATATAAACCATTAGACTTTGGTAAGAATGCTAAATTTAAATTACCTTCAGCAATAGTAGAAGGAACAAAACTATTATCTTTATTAATGACTAATTCAACTGTTGTTAAATTATTAATAGTTTGTTTTGGTCCTGCCTCCATTGTACTATTAATTGAACTAGCTTGAACTTGAATGGAAATACCACTACCTTTTGGTAAACGTTTAGTATTAAATGAATAATAATGTCCATTCTCAATAGATACATTAAAAGCCTCTATTTGAGTTCCATTTTGAGTTACTAAAAATGCTAAATCAATATAATCATCTACATCAGATTCAGCTCCTACTTGAATATAAAAATCTTGACCATAAATAAAAGTTTGATTTTGTTTCCAGGAGTCGGTTCTTACAATTCGAGTATCGGCAACCGTAATAGGGCCACCGCCTCCTCCACCGCCGCTTCCACTAACTGCAATTTTAGAACACATATAATTACCTTGACTATTATAGTTAAGGACTCTATAAAATGCTCCATCTGTATTGATGATTAAATCATTTATTTTGGCAATATTTTCAGTAGCTACATTATCTTTTTCAAGAATGTAATAATCATTATCATCTTGTCCTACAGAAGATTGACTTGCATAATACCATGCAATACCAGCTCCACCCATAGTATGGCGTTCGCCATCTTTATCAAGATAGATATGACCGCTATCTGTTGCAAAATAAATATATCCGTCTTCAACAGCTTGCATTTCAATTTGTGATTCAGTCCCTCTAACGGGTCTAAATGTAATTGCCATGCGGTATCTCCTTTCTATCTTTTTATAGTATATAAGAAAAAAACGGAGAGAAATGAAATTTCTCTCCGTAGTTCATCTCTCTACTTTAGATTAGTTTTTATGTAATCAGATTATTAAAAACTGCCCCATACCATATTTACTGCAATACCTTCTGGGCCATTATTAGCAGCATCATTATTAGTAATTTCTAAACTACTACTGCTTATAGTAAATGAAGCACTAGGAGCAGTATCAGGACTTTCTCCTTTTGCATTTTCAAATGTTGTACTAATTGTAACAGTACCAACATTACTGCTAACACTAGTTGTAGCATCCATATCAGTTATACTACCATTAGTATCAGTTACAACATAATTTGTAGTAGTAATACCAGTAAGGTGTCCTTTTGCATCACTTGTAACACTAGTAATTACTGGAATTGTTAATGATCCAACTGCAGTTTGACTTTGTTGAGTATTTGCAGTTGTATCAGTTCTAGTTACATTAGAGTGAGTAAAAGTAACTGTTTTAGTTTGATCAGGAGCGGTACCAGTTGTAGCTTCAGTAGCAGTAATCCAATTATCACCACTATCAACAACAAAAGCACCATTTTCATCTCCATTAATGCTTCCAACCAATTGAACTCCCTTAGTAATAGGAGTTAAAACATAATGAGTATCTGTATTCCATTGCTCAGCTACAACATCAAAATCAAGCTTGTTTGCAGGAATAACTCCATCTACTTCACTACCATCTGTTGAACGAGCAATTAATAATGAACCAGCCTGATAAGCTTTACCACCATAATTACCAGCAGATAAAGTTAAGAAAGTATCACCAATAGATACAGGAATTGGTTGATCACTAGCATTTACAACAGAAGCTACTCCATTTGTTTTTGAAATAGATGCAGCACCAGTACCATTATTACCAACAGTTCCTCTATAAGTCATAGCATTAACAGCTTGTAACTTAGAGTCAATTGCAGCTCTTGAGTAAGTATCAATAACAACATTACCACCTGCAAAATGAGCTGAATTGGTTGTTGTAGCAGTAGGATCGCCACTAGTATACCAAGATACAGTAGGATCTATAGTATCTTCTACTGTATGACCATCATCATCTGTTACAGCGATTCCAAATCCTACATTTGGAGTTTCAGGATCGTCATCTGTATCAAAAGCAGTAATAGTTAAACTCTCATTAATAGTATCTTGAGAAGCAATAGTAATAGGATTACTACCACCACCAGTAATTTCAATAAAACTACCAGCTACCAATTCTACTTCACTATCATTTGTAGTATTAGTAGAATCTAACTTAATTGTTGCACCAGCACCTAAAGTACTTGCAGCCTCAGAACTTAATGTATAAGTATCTCCAGCGATTTGTATACCGGTACCTTTACCAGTTTCAGCATCAGTACCAACTTCAGTAATAATAATACCATTACTACCAGATACTGTAAAGTCAGCTGGAAGATCTGGACCTTGATTATTCTTTATAGTATGTGTAATAGTAGCAACATTACTAGTTACATCAGTGTCTGCAGTAAAGTCTTCTACATAAGTATTTGTATTTTCATTTAATTGAACAAAACTTTGACCATTATATACACAAAGAATATTTCTATCACTTGCATAATAAAAACGTCCAGTTGCAGCTTTTCTAGCTTCTGCACCAGCAGTATTAAGACGTGTAGCTTCAGCTTGAAGTTCTGCCCAAGTTAAAGTTTGAATACCTTCATTAACAGGTGAAAGACTAGTATCTTCATTACCTACATATAAACGATGAGAATCTTTAGTTAAATAAAAACAACCGTGTTGAGCACCAGCGTTTGCACCAGCAGCTAACATAGTATCTACGTTAGCTTGTAAACCAGTTTTAAAACCAACCGTTGCACCGCTTACAACAAATTTTTCGGGCATTTTTTTATCTCCTTTCTAGTCTTGTTCTCAATTATTCTTCAACAAGATCAGACCATCTAAGTCTAGCATCAATATCTTCAAGATCTGATTCAATAGTATCTAAACGGTCATCGGCCGCAGTTAATAAATCATTTAATCCTGCAATATCAACTGCTATATCTTCAATATCATCTTCTACTTGAGTAAGACGATCTTGTAATCCAGTCCCTTCTTGTCCATTTCCTAAAATTATAGTTTGTAAATTTGTTAATGTTCGAATAACGCCATTTTCTTGAACACTTGCGACCAAATCAGCAACTGATTCTTCTGGATCTTCAACAGTTCCAAACATTGCATCATTTAAATTTTTTAAATCGCTTGCAAAATCAAAATCATCTTCATGATCAGATAACCATTGTGCTAATTCTTCTAAAGTATCTAAATTCTCAGGTGCATTCTCTAATAAGCTATTAATAGTATCAATAGCTATTTCTCTAATAGTTCCAGTAGTGTCCGAACCTCTGAGTGCGGCCAAGCTACTTTCTACCTCTGCAGTGGGGTTTGCCCACACTCCATCTCCGCGTAAGAATAAACCTTGTTGTCCGGCTAATGGTTGAGGAACCAATCCTCCTAAACCATCTTCTTCAGCAGTAGCGCCGACCATAGGATCAACAACAGTTGCAATAGCTGTTGCTAAAGAAACAGGTTTCCATTTTTGAGCGGTTTCGTCGTAAACAAGGACAGCATCACTAGGTATATTCCCTTCGATAAGGATGTCCTCTAAATCATTCAAAGTAACAGCAGATCCACCGCCGCCACCGGAAATTAATTTATTACCTAGGTATAATTTACCACTAGTGGCACTAGGTTCGGCAATAAAATATAAAGTATTCGGATCTTTGACCTGAATACTTTCCCACGCCATTGGAGTTCCTCTTAAAAATTTTACGTAACCAGCTAATTGTTCTCTGTACGCCATTTTTAATTATCCTCCTTTTTTTAACTCTCCTACATTTTTTCAAAAAAGAAGTAAATAAAATAAACTAGCTTGACCAAAGAAGTCAAGCTAGTTTTATTTATGTTAAAGTATATTAAGATATACGTTTCCAAGTAAATTGATCACATGCTTCATCATCCATATCAGAAAATCTAAATGTTAATTGAAATTCTGTCCATGCATTAGTTGTACCGCTAGGTGAACTAGTTGGAGTAGAACCATTTGATTTATAAGTATCTACTATATATAGATATCCATGATCTGATAATTGCATACTAAAAACTTCATTTAAAGTATCGCAATATCCAAATGCTGGTACAACCCATTGAGATTGATCTATTAATCCCAATAATTTATAATTTAATTTAACAATAGAATAATAAGCACCATTTTCAGTAATATATGCTACATTTGCTTTTGGTTGCCATTTTATTCTAATATGAATAGTATGATCATAACGACGAATAAATGCACTAGAGTAATTACTACTAGTTTGCGTTGCTTCAATATTAACATTATCAGCACTCCATATAACTATATCATTGGCATAAGTAGTATCTAAATCTTGATCTGTAATTTCACCAATATTATTAGCTGCTCTATTCATTAAGACATATTCAGAATCAGCAGAGGGCGTATATGTTACTCCCATTTTATATAATGGAGTAAATCTTTTATCAATTAACTCCCATTTTCCTCCAAATTCTGGCGGATTATTAGTAGTGGTAGTATATGTACTTCCTACTGGGAAGAAAGTATCCCAAAGAGTTGCAAGAGAAGTTGTTATTATTGGCTTTTTATAAATATAATATTCTTTTTCAGATGAAAAATCATTAGAATAATCTTTTATAAAAAGATTTATTGCTAAATCTGCTGCAATATAATATTCTCCACTATTATATTCATCTATAGTTATATAAGCACGTTGAAGATTATTTTGAATTTTATTTTTAACAACTAAAATCTCAGCTGAATAATATTGAGGATTTTCATTAGGTATATCCGAATAAGCAAATTGATCATCTATACGCTTTAAATATACTAGATTAGCATCAGCACTATAAAACATAACTGAAGTTAATTGAGTATACTCATCACTAATTGGACTATATATCCATCCACCTTTTCGTGCTAATGCTCGAAGAGTAGGTGTATCTATAACATCATTAGTTGGAACAAAACCTTTATAATAGAATTGGTCATGAGTAGCATTATCAAACCATTCATTAATCAATGATTGTATTTCCAAAAACTTGGAATTTATACTTATGTCTTTACTATAAGTAAAATTAGCCTCTGGAAAATCTTCAACTAAATTTTCAATAATATGTGGAACTTCTATTTCATTAATAACATCTGGATCTTGATAATCTGATCCTTGTTCATAGAAAGTTGGATATTGATTATCTAATTGTAATAAATAATTGAATATATAATCATATGAACAATAAAAAGTATAACCTCTTAAATATACATTAACAGGTTTTACTTCTCCATCATTGTCATCAAAATAATATATTGTAACAGAAGGAATATTATTAGCTTCAGCAATTGCTTCTTTAGCAGCATTATAATTATTTAAAGTGCTAGTAGATAATCCGGGAAGGAAAGAAAATTCTACTACTTTATTATTATTATAATATTTTGGATATTGATTCATTGCATTATAATATTCCCAAAATTCTGCTCTGGCTAACCCAATTTCAGTTTCGGCACCAGGAATAGTTTCAGTAACTATTTCAGTCCAATTAACTAAATCATCAAAACTTTGTTGTTGACTAATATTTTTATTTTCAACTTTATTCAAAGCTACTTCTAAACTATCCATAGCTTCAATATTACCAGCGTTTTCTTCATCAAGTTCATAATTTCTTAACTTAATGCCACTAGCATCAATACCTTCATCATCATCAAAGTTAGCAGAAAATACAACTCTAGGATGATTAATATTGGAATCAACTTCAGCTTTAATACCATTATAACCCACAATTTCAGCACCATGCAATCTACCATAATCATCAACAATTATAAATTGTCCACTTTCTAAAGTAGAAAATTGTGCAATTTTATCATTTAAAGCATTCAAAGCACCACGCACAGTTCTTACATCTCTACTTAATTCATTCTCATCATCAAGTAAAGCTTTTACTTTAAGAATCAAACCATGCATAGTAGTAATATCTCTAGCAAAACCTTTAAGTGGTTCTAAACCATAATGCTCACTTCTTTTAGCCAATGTAATTGTAGGAGGGACATATGTAACTCCAAAATTCCATTTGGCCCCTGGAGCAATTAAATGTTGATCATCACTATAAATATAATAAACATCATTGTGTTTATAAAATTCATTAGGAATATTAGAATCATCAATAATTAATTGATATTCATTTTCTAAAATTTTTTCATAATATGTATAAGGTTCAAAAATACTTAATCTAACAGCATCACCTAATTTACTACTATTTAAACGATAATAATTTCTACCAGTTGTTTTATGCTTATAAGTATCTAAAACAAAGCTGGAATAATTTCCCTCATCAGTTAAATAATAATATCTATTTGGCTCATAAAATTCTTTAGTTAATTTAGTAAAAGCACAAACTGAAGAATTAGAAAAATCAGCTGTTCCTAATTCATAAGTCATACCTGCTGATGGAGTATTTTTTAATACATAAATTTCAGATGGTAAACTATATTGAATATCTGCCGCTCCAGTTACAGCTCTAAAGCCATTGCTAGTTTTAGTAAAGAATTCATTAGTATGGAATTGAATTAAACTAACTTGAGCTTGTGTATCAATTGTATATCGTTCAGTTTGATCAGTAATTAATTGATAAGTTAATGTTCTAACTGCATATTGTCCATTTTCAACCCATGATGTACTTATCTTATAGGTTTCACTTGTAGAATCATAAATATAATAAGCATATGGTTGATAAGTTTCTCTAGTTACTGCAATTGGAGTAAATTTTTCAACTTTAATATACATAGGCTCCATAGAAGCACTTTCCTGCTTTTCTTTAAGAGGAAAATATCGTCTACCAGTGGTCATGCTAACATTTTCATCAATTTGATAATTAGTTCCTTGATCTGTTGTAATCGCATAAGCATATGTATTAGGCATATAAATACCAGTATATCCCAAATCAGCTAATGTGCGTTCATTTTCTGGATGATATTCAAAATGTTGTTTATTTTGTGGCACATCTTCTTGATCTAAAACAAAATTACTTCCACTACGTATATAATAAAGATTTTTACGATAGTCTTCAGCAACTTCTATTGGGGCCATTGCATCTAAAATAGATTCTTCATTTTCTTCATCTGGACCCCATAAATAATATTCTTTATCATTATAATATTTTTCATCTCGAACATAATCATAATAACTATTATTACCAAAATAATCAGCATAACCATATTGAGTTCCATCAAATCTTTCTAACTCATCAGTAACTAATTCATATTCACTATCAACTAATAATTGACGCAAATAATAAGTTTCATTAGAAGTAAAACTATCTCTAAGATCTGGTTGATAACTCCCATTATTTAAAATATAATAACAATTAGGTGCATAATCATCTCTCTCAATCTCTACTTCTACGAACTCATAAACTTCATCATCATCGAAATCAATAGCTTCATCTTCATAAAATAATCTTTTACGATTAAATGTCTTTTCCCTTTCGTCATAATAAATACGGTTTTCATCCAAAAGCTCAGTATTTTGAGGAATTGATGGAGTAATAATCATACCCATTAAATCATGAACTGAATTAATAGCACCAGCAAGAGTTTCTACATTTTTAACTTTATAATAATATTGATTCTCTTGAAGAACGTCATTTTCTTTAAAATCAGTTACTAATCTTAAACCTTTACGATTTAATTGTGTACGAGCAGATTCCCAACTAATATCTAAATTACGTTGCCCATTTTCATTAACATCTTCACCGCCATAAATTAAATCCCATACTGCGGCAATGGTGTCACCGATCGCAGGAAGCATAATAGATAATTCTTGTGTATCTTCTTGCAAATTAGTTGCATTATTTGTGCTGCCATCATGAGCGTTATATTGACGTCCACTAAAACCAGTAGGTTGAAGTGTAATATGATTATCAACTTTTTGATAATATTGTTTTGTTAAATCAACAGAAGTATCAGTAGCTAATGTATATTTACCATCTATTTTAATATAATATTTATTAGGACGATAATTTGCATTAATATCGCTACTACTCATTCTAATATAACCATAAGAAATTGTCTCAGGATTAAAACCTTCTTTATTATAATAAATTGCAGCTGGTACACCTCTAACATTTGCCATATCTTCAACAAGACCCCAAAAGCCTTGATTCTCATTTTCAGCATTAATTCCAAAAGAGAAATCGGCCATGGTATCTGTTGTTTTATCATAAACAGTTTTATACCAATGAGTTTCTTCATCAGATAAATATTGTTGCTCATCTGATGACATCAAAGCACTGCCCGCAATTGAAGCCCCACTATCATTGAGTTTTGGACCCTGTAATAAAGGATTTGCGGCCTTGACTCTGAAGCCCCAGCTAGGTGACCAATGTAATTTATAATATATATTAGTACTATCGAGACCAAAGTGTGGAACTACTGGAACCATTTTAGGCGCATCCGCAGCTCCAATATCAAAAATTGGTGTCATGGTATTTAATTCAGCTACCATAACATACTTATCACTTCCATCACGATGTACTTTTTGCCAAACTGTAGAATCATATCCTCTAGAAGATTTATATGCAGCTAAATCTCTATTATAATTAGCTGTGTATAAATTTTCAGCAGTAATAAATAAAGCATAATTAATACCAGCAACAGTTTCATAACCTTGAACTTGCCAATATTCTTGAGAAGAAGGATTAACTAAATTATGAATTCCATCTGCTGGAATTAAAATAATTTGACCTTCATAGACTGCATTTTCACTATTACTAGCTTGCTGAGGAGTTTCTACATATGTAAAACGAAGAACGCGATCGCCTTCTTTAACATGACCAAATTGATATTGGCCATCAACTATATCTTTATAGGCGTGAAGAAAATAATCATCACCTTTATCATCATCATAATTAACAAGAACATATCGACCAATATAAACACCATCTTCATTAACATTTTGATCCATGTCAATACGACTAGCATAAATACGATCGAATTCAAATTGAGTTCTTGCTGTATTTGTTATATTACCATAAAAACCCATTTAGCTCTCCTCTCCTACGCCCCAAATCAAATCTACAATTAAATATGCAGATGGATTATCATTTATAGTTTGAATAGAACTTTGATTAAAAGTTAATTTTGTAATAGATGTTTCTTCATCAATATCTAATTCAAAAATTCCTGTCTTTCCAACAATTACAGGATCTGGAGCGTTATTTACATAAAATTTTGTGCCAGGAAGAGTTTGAATTCCCAATTGTTTAATAGGATTATAATTATCAAATACAGTTCCCGTAATAATTTTATTTTTAAGATTTGCATCATTAGGAGAGTTTTTTGAAGATCCGTCTTGGTAAAAACGTATTTGTTTTATATTTCTTGCCATTCTCCTTATCCTCCTTAATACAAACGTTCAACTGCTTTTGTAGCAGTTATTGACATTGTACCATTATAATCTAATGGAAATGATAATCTAGTAATAATATATTCTCCATTAATACCACTATTATCATCTCTAACCGTAATACGAGTATTAGGTTCCAAATAATATACTGGCAATGTATTTAAAGTGACTGATTCAGCACAATAAGCATATGAGTATAACCAATCATTTAATACATCCATAGCAGACTTTCCTTGCGTACTCATAGAGAATAAATTCTCTAAATATTCTTGTAATTGTATATAAGTATATCCACTACCCTTTTTTTCTTGTTCTTCTTGAATACTCGAATCTTCACCAACAAAAATAATATTTGGCACTTCTCTAAAATAAATAGATTTTACATTATTATCATTAGCAGCTTTTGTCCTATCACCAATCTTACATACAGCATATTGTCCGATTTCGGAATCATCATCTAAAAAGTCAAACCAAAAAATTAAATTTTCTGGATTATCAACAATATCAGTAGACCATGGATAATTTTTTTCTCCTTTTTTACAAAATTCATCAGAACTTTGTGTATAATAATTCTGGTTCTTGTCGAACGGAATAGCTGAATAAGTAGTGCCATTAAGGGTAGCCTCGCCGCAATACCGAATATAGTAATAAGAACTTGGACTTAATTCAAAATCTTCTCTTGATAAATTAGAAACTTCTACTAATTTACTTTTATAATTATAAGTATAAAAATGATTACCAGCAATAGTACGCCAATCTGCTAAAGCCTTTTGAGCTTCTTCATAAGTTAATCCTTCACAAGATTTATAAATAAAATATTCTCTCTTATTGCTTTTGGCATAATCAGTTATATTAGGTACTGTAATAGAATAAGTATATTCATAATCTGGATTATAAATATCTCTCCAAAAACCATTAATATCTATATAATAATTTTCATAACCCGTATTACCGCCTAAATATACATGAGTACCGTCTTCTAAAGTATTACAATAATCTAAAATAGCTAAAAAGTTATCATTATGATGATATTTATTGTAATCTAAAGACATTTGATAAATTAATTCTCTCCAATCCCAAGTCGGAATTGATTCAGAAAGTTCATATCCCGTTATAATTCTATATGTTTGTCTACCTTCTTTAGTAACATAAATATTTTTAGTAGCATTTAAATCTTCATTATATTTTACATATATCCAAGGTTTGCTATCAATAGCATAACGCAAATGAATAGGAATATCAATTCCAGTAATACCTTTCCTAACTCCCCATAATGAAAAATCATTTTTAATTCCTGAGAAATCTGGTGAATTAGCAAATGAAGTAACTAATAATGAATTATTAAAAGAATATTGAATTTCAGTGCCTTCAGCAATGCTTTGTACATAAATACCTTCATCTCCTTCAGATTCATCATCTTTAATAGGAGAAAATGAAGATTCTATATAAATACGTTTACGCTGAAAAACAAAGCGACCTTCTAAATCATAAAAATATTCAAAACCACCTAACATAGCTACAATTTTATCTAACATAGAAGTAACTGTTTCTCCTACGTTAGAAATTAAATTACCTGCATAGGTTAAGTCAGTAGTTCTATATCCAATAGTTTCTCCATATTCTATTTTAGCGATAGTACAAATATGTCCATTCCTATCAGTAAAACTAGTAGGAGTAGTTTCAATAGTATCATCTAAATTACTAAGACGTTTATCAAATATAATATTACTTGGTAAATCTGGAATTTGCTTTGAAAATGAAGATAAATTAAAAGTCATATAATTAACAACATTTTCATCATTATCATATAAAAGATACATTGGTTGTTGCCCTCTGTATTCCAGAAGCTCAAGCCCGCAATCATCTAAATCATTAATAATAATATTCCAGTAGGGATCTTGAGAATACTCATGAACCGCTTCTAAAATAATATCTTTAATTAAATAATCGCTTCGAATAATACTGCCATCCTCTTGGACATCATCAACTTTTCCAAAATCCCAAGACAAAGGAGTAATAATTCCACCTAATTCACCATTAAGCAAAGTCATTTTATCTTTACCTTGAATTGAAATACTATATTGATCAGTTCCTTGTGAAGTGCTAAAACTAGAAATTACATAAGTACCCATTTTAAACCAACAGATATCTGGATAGTTTTTATATAATTCTTTATACGGATAATAATTTTTTATATTATTAGTAACTCCTACATATAATTTAAATTTTGTAGTTAATCCCCAATAAAAATCATGAATATTTAATTCATTTGCGGCCAGGGATAGAGAACAAGTTCTACGAACTGAAGATGTACCATCTACAGAGACAGAACCTGATGTTACTCGACCTTCAATTTGTTCAAGAGGATTTTCATTAAAATCTAAAGAAATAATTTTTGCAAAAATTTCTTTATGCTGATCTTGGTCGAGTAATGCTAAAAAATCGCGATCAAGTAAAAATTGATCATTATATTCATTATTCCACAAGACCATTTTCCTCCTTATAATGTTGTAATGCTTTATTTAATGCAATAATATAAGTTTCATAAATTTCTTTTAAATGCAATAAATCAGCACGTTCTATCGTTCCATTTTTTACTTTACGTTTTATGGTTGCTTCTTCATTAAAATAAATTTGCCTTGCTGTTTGTGCGTTAAGATAATATGTATCATTAGTTGAATCAACTTCAATATTAAAAGTCGTAATTTGAGCAAAATATCCTATTTCTAAGACAACTCCATCATTGCCTTTTAAATGAATAATAGGAACATCTTTGCTACGCAAATTATATACATTATCTTCAGCTACGCTAAACTTTTCATGGTTACATTCAAAATCAAACATATCTTCATGATAAAAGAAAGGTTTTCCAGTCATACCATCAAAGCATATATCTAAAATAGGAGCAAATTCGTCTAAATTTGCATCTACATAATATCTATAATTATTAATAGTATTATAAGGATTTGTGTCAGCTTTCCAACGAATTTGATATATCGTCCAAGGATCCATAAAGGCTTCTCCAGAAGGATTCCATCGTTCAGTACAATCTGGATCTGTCCAAAGCATCCAATATCCTTGGTCTGTGCTATCTTTTTTAAGCACTCGCCAATTTGGATTATTCGGTCCAGCTAAGAAATTTTCACGATCAGTATTAGACTGAAAATTATCTTCTCTATATAAATATTGAATTGGACGTTTGAATGCTCTAACAAATAAAATATTAGGGACATAAGTACGTACATCATTAAGTACATCAAATAAATTAGTAGATGATTTATCAAGTACATTTGGATTATTTTTATCCCAATTCTTTATTTCATTATAATAATCTAAACCAATAAATTGACGAATAGGAATATCCATAGATTCTAATCCAGTAATTGTAGTAAAAATACTAACATTTTTAGTAAGATATCCATAAGTTACTTGCCCTTGATTAATATCTCCAATAGTATAAGTAATACTTGTAATAGCATTTTTTAAATTACTAGTTTCATATTGATAAGCTCCTGTGACTCCTATTTGGATATTTTCTGAACTATCTGCGGCCTGGAGCTTAATGCCCACATATGAGCCGGGCCATAGATCAGCAAAAGCTAATGAAAAAGCGCTTCTATCATTTAAAGTAATAACTTGTCCTTTAGCTTGTTGTAAGGTTGCATGATTATCACTTAAATATTTATTTACTAATTCTTTAATATCTATAGTTACCCAACGAGCTTCAGTTTCTTTCGTATTATCAGGATTAATTAAACCATAGTAAAATAAATTATCATCATTAAAATCTGCTACTTCATAAGCAGTTGCAGAAAAACTATGTAACATTCTACTTAAACTATCAATAGGTGATAAAGAAGTTCCCATTAATCTAACTAAAAAATTACCTTCTGCGGGACTTTTAAATAATTTTACTTGTCCATCATTTAGCCAATCTAATACTTCATGTTTAAAGAAACGTTCAGCCGCAATATTATAATCAACTAAATTAGTTGTACTATATTTACCATAAACGTCTTTGTCATCAGAAAATTTATCAAGACCAATCTCTTTCATACGAATAAAGTTTTCATTTTGATCTGATAAATAAGAAATTAATCCAGATATAGGAAATTCTTTATAACTAACTCTTCCATTTCGACTAAAGAAAGGAAATTGAGAACCCATAGTATCAGTTTTATTTTCTAAAATAGTAGTTTTAAAAGAGGACACTTGTGGATTAAAACGAATTTTTAATTGTCGTTCTCCATCATATAAAAACATGTCTTCAAAATCCATATATATTGAATTAGATACAATACGTTCAGAACGAACATCTTGTGCATTATATTGTTGAATAGAATATTTATAAGTAACTCCTTGTTCAACTGTATAATCTTTAAAAGACCATTCATTAATTATCATAGATTCTGTATTAAAACGATGAATCTCTCTCCATGCATAATTACTTCTATTATTTGCTCTACAAACAATGAAAGAACCAGACATTAAAGATTCTTGATTAGCAGCTAATTGTAATTCTATATATCCTTCTTCGAAATTTCTTAATGCTACTAAATCTGCAGAAAGCTCAGCAGGAATAGAGCGTTGTTGAATAACTCGATATGGTGGACTTGAAACTTGTAATCTATTAATAGTAGTTACAAAAAATTGTAAATAATATACTTGTTGTGAGTCAAAATCAAAATCAATAGAAAATTCATCATGAGCTTCATAAGATAAAGTATCAAAACTAGTATTATGTAATTGTTCTCCAGAATCTGATACAATATTTCCATTAGAATCTGTTAATACAAAACGATAAGAATACATTTTTTCAGTTGCATCACCATTTTTTTGACTATACACACCAGTATAAGAATAATGATGAAAATTGGTTCCTTCTTCCATGCCTTCAATAAATACAGTAGGTCGTTTAGTACATTTTATAATTCCTACTGTAGAATAATATCCAACATCAATAATAGTATCATCATCTGCATCAATACTTAAATAAGCTAATTGAATTTTATAATACTGCCCTACCAAAAAAGAAGCTTCTGCTTTCGGAATAGTGAAATTAATTGATAAATTACCAAGATCCACATTATCCATTTTATATGTTTGTTTAATAATAGTAATTAATTTATTATTAACTGTTTTTATTTTTAGTGCAAAACCAGCTACTTCACTTGGAGCAACGGCTTTATTCATTGCAAAAGGGACGGTGATTGATGCATCCGTCCCTTCTGTATAGCAAAAAGCTGGAATTGTACCATTGATATAAGGTGGGTACAATTTAGCCATGTTTTTACTCCTCTTCTTTAATCATATAAGTAATTGCTTGAACTTGTTTAGAAGTTAATTCAACTCCATCAAAAGCATCCAAAGAAATTTCGTAAATAGGAACTTCTTGTTGAAGAGTAAATAAATCAACTAATTCTTGATTAGCAATTTCTAATTTATCATCTTCAAAAGTATAATTACCTTCTTCTGTTGGTGTTCCATATTTCTGAAGTATTTCATTTCTATTATTTTCAATATCTTTAGCCATTTCAAGAATAACAGCTACATTTTTTTGTAAATAGAAATTAACTTTTACTGGCAATGAAATATCTAATTGAGATACTCCACTCTCTAATAAAGCCATAGCAATTCCATAAATTTCATTATTTGTTAAATTTTTTCTTACCATAGTAAGAACCTCCTTTATCTCTTATCTATTTATTAACGCCTCAACTTGTTGTTTCAGCTGTTCTATCTCTTTATGTTGTTCTTGGATTAATGCAAGCATTGGTGGGATTATGTGCCTCATATTCCAGTCTTCTGGTTGACCTTGTTCATTATAATATGCAGCAATTGGATATATTTCTGCAACATCTTCGGCGATAAAACCTGGAATTAATTTATGATATAATATATCATTAATATCTATAATATCATCATTATAAATAAATTGTGATACAGTTAAATCATACAATTTCTTAGGATTTAATTCATTGTTTTGTAATTTATTAATTGTATTTTTATACCGACGCGAAGAAGATGATGTTGTTATTTGGCCACTGGCAGAAGCATATAATTGTCTAGTAGAAGATCCTTTTAAATAATCAGAATAAATTTTTTCATCATCATGCGTACAAATTAAATAAGAACTGTTTTTGGCATCATAAATACCAAATCGATCACCTGCATCATTAATACCAAACCAACCATCAAGGAAATAAGCATCTCCACTATATCCTTCTGGACCAGACCCATTTACTTTAAATTTAGCTCCATACATAGAGGGATTCATAGCATTATTTTGAACTTTAATTGATGCGCTATCAGTTTTTCCTGGCATAAAATAATAATTTCCTCCAGCTAAAGAAACTCCAAAATAATCATTACTAGAACTAAATCTATCTGGGCCAAAACCAAATCCAATATCAAATTCATATTGACCATATGTTATTCGTTTAGATAATCCAAAACCTGTTGCACTTAATCGTAAACCAGTTTTTAATTGAAATGCATCTCCTATATCAAAATTTTTATCAAGAGAAAAACTTGCTTGTGTAGTAGTCCCTACTCTAAAATCTAAACTGTCATCTGTTACATAAATATTATTATTAGAACCATTTGATTTACCAATTGTTGCTGTAGTTCCAAATTGTGCAATTGGATTAGAAGCATTACCACTATAAATATTCATTCCATTTGAACCAATAGTAGCTTTATAAGTATTACTTTGAACAATATTAATACCAGATGAAGTAATTTGTACATAGTTTGAACTAGGAGCAGCATTTTGTGCAGAAACATTTTGAGCTATATATAATCCATTAGTGCTATTAAAATATAAATAATTATAAGCAGTATTTTCGGCTCCAGCATTGGCTTTTCCAGCTAATGCATCAGATAATCCATTTATTTGACCTTGGCCAATAGATAATCCTGTAGCAGTAATTTGCCCATTAGAAGTAACTTTAAAAGCTCCTCCTCCTAATATGACTTCACCGGTTTTTAAGTCAATTCTTGTTCCTTGAGTATTAGCAACGTAATCTACTGATTGTAAATAATAACTAGAATCACTAGCATAAAAAATTGTTTTAGCTGTATTATTATATAATCCTGAAATTTCTAAATAAGGATTTCCACTACTAGTTATTTTAATTCCATGGTGATCAGTAGAATTTAAAGCAGATAAATTAAAATCAGTGCTATTAATTTTAATACTTGGAATCTTAACAACTGTATTATTATTTCCATAATGAATATAAAAATTATTTTGATCTTCAGAAGATAATTTAACTCCATCATCTCCTACATAAAATAAATCCGTTCCACCTTTATTAACTACTAAATAAGGACTTCCAGAAGAAATAGTAACTTTAACTGTACCATCTGCACTAATAGAGTTTAAGATAAAATTATATCCAAGCAAAGAACCATTCTTTAAATCAAACTTCAAACCTTTTCCATTTTCTGATTGAGTTGTTTCTTGGAAATTAGAACTTTGTAAATACATATTTTGATTACTAATATCCATTAAAGTAGTACCTTTTTCAGTGCTATCAGTAATCTTAAAATAAGAATTATTATTATCTCCAGTAACTCCAATATGAATAGTCGCTTGTGCTTTATAATAACGTTCATAATATGTTTGTGCATTATTAAAAGCTGCACTAGTTAAAACATAATTATTACCACTTTTTATATAATATTTACCAGGAGAATATAATCTCTTATTATAAAAATCATCTTTTTTAATTACACTAACTTCCTTATAATCATATATATTTTCTTTTACTGTTCCATCCTCATTATATATTTGATCTTTTAAATATTTTTCATAATATTGAGTATTTGAATTAGGCCCGTTAGAAGTTGTTTCTGTAGCAAGTTTATATTCATTATCATTGTTATCAAAATAATAATATTTTCCTTCTACATATGGACGATCAGAAAGACTACCACCTCTTAAAGGAATAATTCGATATGCAGTTTCTGGATTATTTCCAATAGCATCTCCTTTAATATCAATAATACCATCATCTAAATCAATTTTCATTCCAGCATCTTCATCAATATCATAAGAACCACTTTTAATAATTCCAGTATCGCCATTTAACTCAATACGACCTCGACCTTGACGTCCAAAGAATGCTGATCCATCAACCCGCAATCCGAAACTTTGAATTCCATCACTATATCCAAAAATTCCTACATTAGTATCTCCAACACCACTTAAATTTAATTTTTGGCCAACTTGACCCATAAAAACGCCATTAAAACGATTATTGGCATTTTTATAACCAGCTCCTACCATAGCGGTCATAATGGTATTTTCTTGTTCGTCAATAGTTAAAGATCCATTCCATGCATTTATCATAGGAGAAACATATGGATCTAAACCAATATAAAGAGGTTGACACCAAAGTTCTCTAGATGGATCAGTATCAGTATAAATACCAATTAATGAGACTGCTGTATCATTGCCTAGCATATACAAATTAGGCGGTTGTAATACTCCTTCTGAGCTAATTTCAGGATAAAAACTTCTCGCAGCATTACTATCTCCAATTACTACTGACCAAATTACATTAGGTATTTCTACAGTTTGATTATTCTGAATTCGATAAAGACAATAACGTTGTTTCCAATAAGTAGGATTACTTCCAGTAGAGTTATAAATAATACTATCATTTCCATTGATTCCTTCAGTAAGAATTCCTGGAAAACCATTACTTTTAGGTTGAGAATTAAAACGAACTGCAATTGGAATAAAATTTTGCAAATTAACAGTTATTTCATTACCATCTTTATCATCTGTTTGACCTAAAACTGCGGCATTAGGAGCATCAATTTCTAAAATAAAATGATAATATTTATTATTTGATAAACTTTCATCATTAGGTGCTTCAATAATACAATAGTTTTCATTTTCAGTTTTAAAAGAAGTTAATTTTAAAGTTGTATTACTAATTACATTATCATCTGCATCTTTCCAAATATAATTATTTTTAGCAGTTGAATACCATTGATAACGGAAATTAATATTTGCAGTAACTAATTCTTCATTATAATTAATTACATGAGGTACAATTTTTAAAGGTAAACCAGCATAATTAATAAAAGGATGATTAATTTTAGTCCAAGTAGCTGTTTCTAAATTTCGACTACTAGCTCTATAATAATCAGCAATTAATGAATAATCAGTTCCATTAGTTCCAGAAGTGCTAAAATATAATTCACATTCAGCGCTATAAACTTTATTATTCTTATAAATTTCACATTTAATAGTATTATTTTTATAAGAATTAACTAATGTATCTTTTAATCTAAAATTTTGTTGTAAAGATGCACTTATAACTGCGCCAGTACTTGCTCCTCCCTCTCGTGGCAAGTCTAAATCAATCCTACTAATTTTGTACCAATTTGGATCGCTATCATCAAATTCATCTTCTCCAATGCCAGGATCAGGATCGGTTTCTTTTGCTTTATAATGATAAAAATATTCATATCCATTTTGAGGTTCTTGAATCATCGTATTGTTTTTTGGAATATACCATATAACACGTTCTGGAGGTACATCAGTTGCATGATCTCCAGTATATAATAAATCAAAATTTGCAACTATTGGACGCAATTTATTTACTTCCATAAAACTTTTTGCTGCACCATATTGATTATATAAACGATATACTCCTTTTAATCCATTAGGATCGCACTCTAAAGTTAATCCACGAACCAATTCAAGAGTTGATTGATCTGGATTTTTTTGTTCATTCTTAAAAACTAAAATATTATAACGATAAAGAGTATATTGATTTAAAAATG